>Ga0126342_10002898_pt1 | contig 27601 bp, 13 predicted proteins | sample Cyp1metagenome_FD_92528 | JGI IMG/M metagenome (GOLD analysis project Ga0126342, IMG submission 92528) | Coral microbial communities from Lord Howe Island, Old Settlement Bay, Australia - Cyphastrea 1 metagenome | ecosystem: Host-associated > Invertebrates > Cnidaria > Coral ... | reverse complement strand
TGATACTCCTCTTCTCGACTGCCTATAACACATCTTTCATACATCGTTTCTAAAATTGCGTCTCCATACTAACAAGAGAAGACCCTGCTCCTCTACGCTCTCGGGCCATCCGTCGTCTAGTGTAAGTTTACCAGAGGGTATATTGGTGAGTTCCTCAAGCTACCAAGATCAGAAGATTAGGCCCCAGCCGTTGCAGCGAGGACGGCAACACTTTGTGGCGCGTCGTCATGCCACCTCCTTGGCGCGTTGCGCGAGACAGGGAGGACTTCTGCAGTGGCAGCTGCGAAAACCAACCAGTAACCAGATGTAACATGGAATGATAGAGGGATTTTAAGAACACTGCTTATTTAGATATGGCATTTCTGGGGTTCTACATGTTTCTACCCTTGAGTTACTGCTATGCAAAAAACATCGAGCACTGTTTTTCTAAATCATCATTTTCTAACTCATCATTTTCTAAATCATCATTGGGCCATGTTCCATTGCTATGTTAAATAGACAGAGGGTAACCGTGTTTGGACAAAGAAGGAGAAAACCAGTTGACCGCACAATGGGTCTTTAAAGGACTTGGAATGTGAGTAATGTATAGTAATGTGAGGACAATATCCCGTGGAGAAGCATCACTGAAACCTTAGGAATCTCTAGGCGATCAACAGACACCTGAGTTGTCCACGAATTATTGTCAAATTCACCATGAAAAACAATTGTCCAGGATGTATCCAATAACAGCTAACATCAAAATGGACCATTCACATTCACAGTAATTGCCACATCAAAAAGATTTTTGAACAAAAATTGAGATGTTTCGAAATTCATCATGAACAACATCCAAGGTGATCAAATTTCACCATTCACGAACTACCATTAAAGAAAGGACGTCACTTTGTTTCTGAGGTTCAGAAGTGCCGTTGATGGCTTCAAGAAGTCCTGTAGGGAGAAACGCTTTGCCGTCAGCAGCTCAGAACTGGCGAAGTGGTCATTTCGCCAGTTTACCAATAATAAGAGGCTGAGATTTAAAATACAGTAATATAAAATACAGTCCTGGTTGGTTGTTTGGAACCCTCTAACTGGAATAATAATGGAGGATTTAACCCTCTAACTGCAGTAATATACGGATAATCATGGAGGACCTGGTTCCAACTTTCTCATTTCTCGCCGAAGATTGGCGGTTTCAAAAAAATGGAGATTGATCATCATCCCGTCGTCACAGAGGCTCTTCCTCAGGTGACTGGCTGTCACTGGCTGAATTTAACAGCCAGCTGTTGATGATTTGCTCGGGGATCATACGATATCATGTGGGTAGAACAATGCCATTAATGGTTATTTAATGGTAGTCAATGGTGGTTAAATGGTGGTTAAGTACTGGTTACTGGTGGTTAATGGTGGTTATAAGCCATGAATAGTGTTTTATAGTGTTTTATAGTGATTAATAGTGATTATAATGGTGGTTGATGGTGGTTAAATGGTGATAACCATCATTGGATAATGATAGTGGATTACATTGGGGAAACCATGGGATAGTAATGGTTAATAGTGGTTAATAGATGTGAATAGTGATGATAATCCATGAATAGAGTGATTTATAACCATTTTTTGGGTGTTCAATAGAGTAATGTAGGTAAAACAATGCCATAAATAAACCATCCCCCAGTCACCATAAAATTAGAGGTGGTATGTTTGCCATTCCCAGTCATGGCTGGTAAAAGAATGGCATTGTTTTACCCACATTAATCTAACCACCCAAAAATTGGTTCTAAATCACTATTCATGGGTTATCATCACTACTAACATCTATTAACCACTATTAACCATCACTATCCCATGGTTTTCCCATTGTTATCCACTAATCCTAATCCTAATCCATGAACGAAGCGGATCCCGAAGCCACGCATAACCACGCGTCTTGCGAGTGAGATGATCCCAGATCGAGCGGCCACACCTGCAGGGTTTTCAGCCTCAGAGAAGCACAACCTGCAATCTTTGGTGTTTGAAAACTATAGAAAAATATCACCTATAAACCATATAGTTACCGTAGTTATTGGACTTATAAAGCCCATAAATGGTTTTTCACCACCATTCAATGGATTATTTGAAGATATGGTGTTATTATGTGTTATTTCACCATAGTTATAGTTATACCCAATTGTTGGGAATATAAACCATAGTTGGGATATAGGCCCAATAATCAATGGATTATACATCTGAGTAAATTATAACAACTTCACTGTTCTCCCTCACTGGGAATAATTCTGAGTAAGGGAAATCATCCCCTTTTATGGCCTTAATTCAGGTTATTGAAATATTATAATTTACCCAGATGTATGGCATATTTACCCACATTTACATTACATTTACCTCCCAGAATGACCGGATGTAGGTAAAAGTTGGGGAAGATGGCATGGAGCATATGGGAACTGAACTTTTGTCGAGCAAGCAACGTTTCTTTTTGGTTCAGCACAAATAATGCCACCCTCTGGTGCTGCCAGAACGTGATCGTTCTGAATAAATTCTTGCGATTACCCGGCCTGGTAAACTAACATAACCATAGTTATTGGAGTTATGTTCACCAACTTAGCTATCTAGGGGGCCCCACTTTGTACCCTCTGGTAATTTGTTACATAGCTATTGAAAATGGCCATAGAAATAGTGGATTTTCCCATGAATAGCATGGTGGATCTTTCCATAGCTATGTTAAATTACCAGAGGGTACATGATAGTGGTTCAACCGGGGAATAATCTCCGGGCATTGCAGATGTGTTTTTTTAAATATATTTTCGGATTTAGAGCAGCTTTGAAAAAGATCAAACAGAGTAAAATCTGCCTGAAAGACTGGTATAATTAACTGGTTGGTGGTTTGGGACTTTATTTTTCGATATATTGGGAATTTCATCATCCCACAACTGACTCATATTTTTCAGAGGGGTAGGGCTCAACCACCAACCAGTTCACCTTGTCTATTTTTTTGGGGTTTGCTACATGGATCCTACCATTTGGTTGATATGTTCAGTGAGAGGCTAAATAACCATACACCAATCAGTAGGTGATCAGAAATGATCGGTATATGATGATAAAAGGTATGCCAAACCGAGGCTTCTATGAAATTTCCGGATTGTTTTTTTTTTTGTTTGCTATGACATAGTATTGATACTGAATCCCATTCCCCCTAATACTCAATGTCACCTAAAATAAATGATACTGTGACAAGATTTGCCCAGACACGCCTTGAAGAAAAAACGAAGAACGCGTTTCCGAGGTGAGAGATTTTGAGTACAGCAAGGATGGCTGATTCCTCAGATGCTGAGTTAGCCTTGGAGAATTTGAGGCTTTTGTCTTTTGCCATAAATTGACAAATGAAATCTAGGTTATATCTAGGTAAACTAGTTCGTGACCTCACGTCGTGACCTCACTGGAATCATAGTAGGATTCAGGTAATTCTCCCAATTAATCGCCTATTTCAGGTGTGTGAGTTATTGTAAGTTGCCAAGATTACATGTACATATTATGTATGCCTATATTATATATATATATACAGTCATCCTGAAGGAGGTAGAATGTGAAAATGTGACACGATGCTCGATAAAATGGGAAGAAGCTGTTGTAAAGTGCATAGTCTATCTATCTACTCAAGGATGGCAAAAAAACATGTATATATGTACAGTATATACAATATATGTATGATGTATGTATATACCTATTTTAGATATGTATATATATATATACAGAGCCTCTGCAAATCAGGAAACAAATTGTTGAAGTCTATCTAAGATTGGCCATATGATAGGACGCAGTTTCACAGACCAAGTCCATGTTTCGATGATTCACTATAGAGGGCTTGGGCGCATAGTGTTTCTGCAGAACAATATCCTGCGATTGTTGGTGAATATCCCATTTGGATGAGATGTAGATATCTACTAATGGGAGATAAAACTAATACTAACAGGTTATACTATATATACATATATATATATGAATAAATCAATATATATATATACATGTTAATATATATATATATATCTATTATTAGCTGATGATATATATATATACATGACTTTGTGACGATGATGACGATGATGAGGAGTTTCGCTTAAATGTCACGAGGCTATGTCAAATTGGAGCAGCAGCGCAAGAACGTGGAAGAGTCTGTCAAAAGGCCCCGTGGTTTATCGGTTGTGGAGTATCCCAATGTATAACTTGCTGAAGGATGCGCCATGATGCGCCTAACCACAAAAAAGTGGGATGATCATTCAAGTATCAACGAACTATGATACATATTCCATTAGAATATTTATATATAATCCATAGAACACATATTGGATAGTATCGGACATAAATATTGGATAGTATCAGAAATAAACAATGTGGAAATGATCTATATGAAATAGATAATTTGCTTACTATTGTTCAATCAATTCACTTAATGACCTTACAATGAGCGGCCCCTGGTTTCCCTCCGGTAAATCAAACATATCAACGGAAAATTTGCCTTTTAGTTCGATGATTTTCCCAGCGAAACATCCATTGAGTTCGGGGATGTTTCAGGCAGCCACGTTTAAAAAGAGACCAGAGGGGCAAATCTTTCACCATCGAATCACCAGATATTCATCTGGTTGGTGGTTTCATTTTGTTATTTTCCACAATATATGGGATAATCCTTCCCATTGACAAATACCCCTGTTGCTGGTTATGGAGGGTTATACTACCTGGGTTGTTGGGATTAGAACCCATAGTAACCTACAATGTGAGGCCCCCGTTTGATATATAAGTTGGTGAACATAACTCAAATGTCACTATGGTTTAGGGTACTTAGAACGAACTAGTTACTGGGGCTTTTGTTAACCAACTTATATCTGGGGGGCCTCACATTGTAGTATATGGGATAATCCTTCTCATTGACAAATATTTTTCAGAGGGGGTGAAACCACCAACCAGTCATTAAATCACCATCAAAAACCCATTTCGATGGTTAAATCCCCATTTTGATGATTAAACCTAAATCGTCGATGCTAAAATCTGATTGTTATCCCATGAATATTCCACTATCCAGATGAAACCAGATAAAAAACCAATGTTGGATACTTAAATAGCCATTTCACCTGCGCCCGAAAAACGTGTGAAAAACCATCACGCCAGGCAACGTGACTTAGTCTACGGTCTCTACCAGGCTCCAAAGACGCCAAGACCCACAGGGAACCCGGATAAACTGACCCATACCCAATGGTAAAGAAACCCATGTTAACCGGATAAAACTATCATCTGAAAAGGAAAGAAAACAATACCCTCCAGTAAACATACAAAAAACTATTGAAAATTGCCCATTTAGTTCGTTGATTTACCCATTAATAGCATGCTGGACCTGTCCATCGTTTTTGGTATGTTTACCAGAGGGCCAGAGGGTATACTGTAGTAATCCAATGTAGTCCGCCAGAAGATAGAACACTTAATTATCACAATTCTACCGGAATTTTATGTTTGTATCCTTTTCGGAAATACTATGTCTATATATATATGGCAACCCTTGCAGATGGGTACCTTCTGCCACTCTTTGCAAAAATCGAAGGACATCACATATGGGGAGTTGATGTCTTCTGTAAACCAGCGAGATTGTTGTTAAGCCCTGATAAGAATAAACCACTATTGTTTGATGGTGAAACCGAGTTAGATTGATGTTCAAACTCCAATTTTCTGGAAAATCACCATGTTTCATGTTGTTGTTATCACTTTGTTTCACTGTCAAAACACATATAACATTATTAACACTATAACATGGTTTAAATATAACTTTAAATTATATAATTTGTTGTTATATTCATGGTGAAACATCTTGTTAAATCACCATGATTCAGGATCAACACACCAGTGTTCATGGTTGAATTATAATGTTTTCATGACCAAAACACATGTTGTCATGGTTCAATCATGAAAAAATCACGATGTTTCAGGGTCAAAACCCGAAATTAACATTTGTTCATAGCCAAAACATGTGTAAATCATGCTAAATCATGTTAAATCACCATGTTTCAGGGTCAACACACGATGTATTTAACGGTTGGTTTATTTCACATGTCTTCACCAGTGCCATGTTGTGCCAGGCCGCATGGTCAGATGTCTTCGTGGTCCGATGCACAGATTGCGCCAATCGAAGGGAGGGAGGGAGAATCACACCACTTAACTTGGTGATATTAGGTTATATATGGTTGGTACCTCCAGTCAATCGGATCCTGAAATTCCCATTGATGGTTTGAATCTACTACTGAATCATATCAATGGGAATTTCAGGATCCGATTGATTGGGGGTACCTACCATATATAAGGCCTATTTTTTAGGCCTATGTAAGGGACTATCACCGCAAAATATGGCCTTATATGGTACAGTACCTCCATTTTAGGATCCTGAAATTCCCATTGATATAAGGGTGAGCTGCTGTTTAGGGTTTATTTAGAGCTTGCCGTTCGGGTTTGTGAAGTGGGTTTCAGAAACAGGTTTTTGCCACGGTTTTGGGCCAGGGTTTTATATAATGTTATATAACTAACTATATTAATGGTTTACGGGGAAAATAGCTATACTTGAAAGATCACCCAATTTTTGGCTTTCGTGTTTCTGTGGTGTGATGAATTCCAGCCACGTTTTATGATACATGAGGATCAACCGTGCACACCCAGTCGTAGTTCTGGTTTGAATCTACTACTGAATCATATCAATGGGAAAAACGGTAAAATCCTCCAAGAGCAAGTGGTATTTCACCAAGAAAAAGTGTAGTTCACCAACCAAACATTAGGATTTAACCAACAAAAATGGGCATTTCAGCAACGAAAAATTGTATTAAACACATCATCAATGGGAATTTCAGGATCCGATTGATTGGAGGTACCTACCTTATACAAGGCCTATTTTTCAGGCCTAAATTTTAGGAATATACCCACAATTCATATTAGGCCTTATATATATGGTACTAACGTACCTTCAATAAATCGGTTCCTGTTGCATGACCATTGATCTACTAGAAACTTCACCATTCAAATCATTCCAGCCATGTACATCCTAGGTCAATCTTACATGGATATTTTAATCCTTTAATAATCTTTTGGAAAAAAAATGGGAATATCTACGTTCACCAGCAAAGAATGTGGTCCATTTTTTGCAGGGTATCTGGCAGATTGGCAGATTGGATCATCCGGGAATTCACAGTTTTTTCAACTTCAAACGAGGCTTGGATGCACATCAAGGTGCGACCCGACGCGAAGATCCTTGAAGTTGGTTGGCAAGTGCGACGCGTAACCATTCGTTTGTCAGAATCCATTAGAATAGTCTATATAGAAATACCATAGAATAGTAGTAGAATATAGAAATATTTCTAGAAATAGTATCAGTAGTAGAGTATCACGATCCATATATATATATATAGAAATACCATAGAATAGTAGTAGAATATAGAAATATTTCTAGAAATAGTATCAGTAGTAGAGTATCACGATCCATATATATATATATAATATTTCTAGAAATGCAATAGTATAGTAGTAGATATTGTTACTATATATTGTTACTACAGATAGAAATATCTATTGTGATATTATAACTAATTAGATACTATTAGAATATACAGAAATAGAATATACTACTAGTATAGTCGCAATATCACAATATTTATATTTGTGATATCACAATATCTGATACACTATCTAGCATATATAGCCATGATTGTTACTAAGGGATTGTGATATACCCACCATTGTGATATACACTATTGATATAATGGTTGGTATATCACAATCCATTCGGAAATTCCCGTTCTCACCCAACCGTTGTGAAAAGGGACACGACGCGACACGGGGTTTGAAAAACTGCTCACAAGGTGTTTCCCCATAAGCCAAGTTGCCCAAGTTACTTTATAACATTTTATATCTCTTATTACACTAGGCTTTATCGATGTTTATGGTAGATCTGTCCATAATTAATCATGGGTTATGAACAAACAACACCTAGGGGCACCACACTATAGGAATATCTAGAGGACCCTCAAAATGTGTGATCTGCTGCAGCCTAAGCCAAAGGAATCAGAGGGAAATCTCAGATCTCTGGCTGTTTTAGGCGTCAAAGATGTTGTTTAACTGGTTCAACACCAATTAATATCCTTTATTATAGTTGAAAACACCCATTAATATCCTATGTATATGTACATATATTACCCTCTGGTTATTTAACATAGCTATGGAAAATCACCATTGTTGATAGGTAAACCATCTATGTCTATGGGCCATCTATACCATGGCTATGTTAAATAACCAGAGGGTATATCACACATTCCTTCATTGATTAACCATGGGCTTTGGATGTTTTGGTGGTACCTACTTCAGAACCATTAATATCCTATGTATATATACATATATCAAGTATTTTTTAAGAAAATGTTGCTGCTTCCGTATCCGATTGTATCCCATGAAAATCCGGAAGAAAACATCTCTTGATCCATCTCAGCACCATGGAGCTGGTTGGTGGTTTGGATCATCTTTTTTATTTTTTTATAATGCCATGCAATTGGGGTGTTTAATATTAGGGGGATGGGATTATAAATGGAACCCCAAACTCATAATCTGGTTGGTGGTTTAAGGAACATGAATGGATTATGACTTTCCATTCAGTTGGGAATGTCATCATCCCAACTGACTATGACTAATATTTTTCGGAGGGGTAGGGCTCAACCACCAACCAGTATTGTTATCCGATTATTATCCCATTATTACACCATTATTATCCATAGAAAACCATATTAAAACCATATTAAAGCCATATATCTGAAACCACCCACCAGATATGTTTTCCGTTTTCCCATTCAAACCCAAGAAAAAATCGCCGTTAACCCAACATGACTCGCATGCAGGCGATGCGAGTCTTCGTGGAAAGTGTGCTGCGCTTCGGCATGTCGTCCACTCAGCTCGCCTTCCCATTGAGTGGTCAATGGGCTAACTGTGTTCACCCGGTTAAACAACATGGGATAAGCTAGGACATGGGGACTTTCTTGAAATCAGTCTATGTTATTCTTATTATATATATATATTATATGTATGTATTTTTAGATGGATATAGATGTTCATGTAAATACATTATATATATATGTGTGTGTGTATACGCACGATTGATAAACAATGTCATGTCATATTCATTATTTGTTTTTATACGTTATTTATATACATACATGAATACATGTATATGGATGAATTAAGATGACCTCACCGTGACGTCACTGGAATGATGGTTTCTATGTGGGGAATCATCCCCTTTTATGGCCTTAGGATAACAGCTGTTTTCAGGTTAGTGAATTAATATAATTCGGCCGGTATGTATATGTATATATATACATACATACACATGATCAAGTATATAATGTCTATATCTATAGATATTACATAGTTAATATACTGCGCATCCAGCAATTTATGTATCTATCTCTATCTCTATCTATAGTTATATTTCTATATGTCTATCGATAGTTGTTCAATTATCTATATCTATCTCTATCTATTTATCCATCTATCCAATCTAATCTAATCTAATCCAATCTAATCTAATCTAATCTAATCTAATCTATCTATTTGTCTCCATCGATCCATCGACCGATCGAGGCCTCCCAGCTTTGCGTCCTTCATCATGAGCCCAAAGGCACTTCGAGGGAGGGAAAACTTGGAAATTCATCGGAGAATTCATCAGAGAATAGGGCTAATCAAAAGATAATTAATAGGATAAATCATGAATAATAGGATATCCATAGTTAAACCATAGTTAAACCATAGATATGTATGTATTTTACCATAGTTTTCCATGTTATCCATACAATGTGAGGCCCCCCAGTGATGTTAGTTGGTTAACAAAAGCCCCAGTAACTAGTTCGTTAGAAGTACCATAAACCATAGTGACATTGGAGTTGTTTGCACCAACTTAGATATCGAACGGGGGCCTCACACTGTAGGGAAATGATGAATAATAGGATAAATGAATTATAAGGAATATCATAGGAATAATGGGATAAAATGATCTAGGGAATGATCATAGGATAATAGAAATGATCTAGGGATGAGATGATATGGATATAATATAAATATCATAGGATAATGATGGATAAAAAGGATATGAGAGCCCAGGTTGCGGCACAATGGGGTAATAATACCATATAACACCATTCAATTCTTATCCGTGGATATCCCATGAATAAGGTCAAAAACAGACTTTTATCTGGGACAATGGAATATAATCAACCAATCATACTGGTAACAACTAACAATTATGACAATGAGGAATATACAAGGTGAGGACTCCAAATGATAGCCAAGTTGAAGGACATAACTTGATTTACTGCTTCAGAGATATAGTGAGCTAGTCATGGGATGAATCTAAGGCAACTTACAACTGAGGGGGGCTCACTTTGTGATGGATTTCAGCTGGAATCCCCGAAAAAAATCGGCATTTCAATCGGAAAACCGGGGGATTTTACCATGGAACTGATTTACCTTTGGATAACCGCCTGCGCTGGTGATGGGTAACTTACTACAACTCAGCCTTCACTGTTTTAATGGGGATTAAGTAACCAAGGCTGCTAAAGATAATATTATAATTCAATGGATTGGTTGGTGGTTTGGAACATGAATTTTACTTTTCCATATATTGGGAATTTCATCATCCCAACTGACTTTCATATTTTTCAGAGGGGTAGGTCAACCACCAACCAGAATGGATTGGTTTAGGGGAAAAATTACGGGAAACCACGCATATTTCGTGGGAAAACCTTTTTTTTTTGCAGTGTATCTACCCTTTGGTAAACTAACATAGCTATTGAACATGTCCATTTATAGTGAATTTACCCATGGAAAATGGTGGATCTTTCCATAGTTATGTTAATTTACCAGAGCGTAAGCTTGGCCATGCAATGTAGTTTTTTTTTGCCGGACGTCAAACCCAAAGACCCACAATACCTTTGGGATGCTTCCCACAAAAACGAGGATTTCATCGACAAAAAACGTGAGTTAACCAACAAATATTTTTGGGGGTTCATCAACATTTTTTTGGGATTTGACCAACAACAACTGGAACTTTGTCAACAATCATTGGGGACTACGTCACCGTTCATTCATATGAAAATTCTAGATATAACCGTAATATAACCCCAGTTGTGAGCTGGTGAGTGGTAGCAAGTGCGTGTTTGTTAAACCGTAAAAGTCAAAAGCATCGAACAAATAAATCGAGCATCACCAGCAACACATTGGAAAAGAAGAGGAACGTAATTGAGTTGCTGGTTTGATGTTGTTCAGTTTACATGTCCACTGGATGTTCGGCTCCCAGACTCCCAGCATACTTTCCCTGGCCTCTCTCAAAATGTTTGCAGGAAAAGAATAGAACTGATCAAAAGCTACAGATTGTTTGCTAAATTTCCCCAACACCAATCACACCAGGTCCATTGAGGACTCCTCCTAGAACTTCTATATACTTCTATCACATTGCTGGAAAGTTGTTGGATGTTGTTAATGACCCTCTGGTAAACCAACATAACTATGGATAATCACCATGTCTAATAGGTCAATCAACTATAAATTGCAATTTTCAACAGTTTTTGTATGTTTACCAGGCCGGGTAGTTCCAGCCCAACTGTTTTTTGTCAGCTTTTCTCCTGGCAACCCGACCATTTGGAATCAGTCGCAGGGCGACAGCACTCTTGCGCGCAAAGCTTTGGCGGATACTCTTGGCAAGCAGGTTCGGACCTTGCACATATGGACTGGTTGGTGGTTGGAACATGATTTTTTTTTTCCCATCATATTGGGAATTTCCATCCATCCCAACTGACTTTCACTCCATCATTTTTCAGAGGGGTTGGTATACTCAACCACCAACCAGTATTGTTATCCCATTATTATCCCATTATTATCCATAGAAAACCATATTAAAGCCATATTAAAACCATATATCTGAAACCACCAACCAGATATGTTTTCCCATTCAAACCCAACAAAAGATCCTAAGTCATGGGGAAGCCCCAAGTCACCATAGGTGTCAATACGAAGTCATGGATTTGTTCACAAGGTTGGTCTGCAAAGATCTGCGAAGTTGCTAGGATGATTCCCCTCTAGTCATCATCTCCATCCTCACAATTACTTTCAAGACTTATATAATATCTGATCATATATCTATATCATATCTAAAAATATCATTCTATATCCCACAATTATCTAAAAGACTTACCATCTGGTTATGACTAACATAGCCATGGAACGATCCACCATTTTTAAGAACGGTAAACCATCTATGTCTATGGGTTATTTTCCATGGCTATGTTAAATAACCAGAGGGTCATATTCCTACCATATATAAGGCCTATATAAGGCCTATGTAAGTGAATATCACCACAATTCATATGGCCAAACATATGGTACGTTTACGTACCTACATCAATTGGATCCTGAAGATCTCCCATTGTCCATTATATCAATTATATTCCCATTAAATCATATATCCCATTAAATCCCATTGAATCACCATTGAAATATACCATTAAAAGACTTCATATTTTTCTCTATATCCCATGGTGTTTTGGTGCTCAAATCCCATGGCCGATGAGGCGGGTGCAATCAGCGCCAGCATGTCTGAGACGGTGCGGAAGCCTTTAAAAAAAAAACGTGAACCGTTGTTGCTGATAGATTCACGGAAGCCTTATTACTTACTAAATTAAGGATTTATCTAATATATTTACATATATATATATTACATATATATATATATATTACATATATATATATAGGGTTGTCTGTTTTTTTTTTTAATATTAGCGTAAATCCTTCAGCCATATGAGTAAGCACCTTCACCCTGGCTTTGGACCATTAAGATAGATATTTAAAGACTATAATGTTTTTTTTTTTTTTTTAAACATACTGTGGATGGAAGAAAGCCTGCACCAGTTAGTAGGTGGTTTATCCCATTATTTATAGGCTTTCTACCATCCCAGGTGGTGCAGGATTTTGCAACCATCCACAGTATCTCAGTAAATCTTGAAATGCATTATCAACGGATATTTCTGGGTAAATTATAACGACCTCACTCTGACCTCACTGGAATCATGGTTAGTAAGGGAAATCATCCCCAAATGGCCTTAACTCAGGTTAGTGAAATATTATAATTTACCCAGATGAATATTAGATGAATAGATAATTCTATAATCTTCACCATTGGATTCGATAATTTATCACCAATAATGTCAGCAACCATCCACAGTATTTGTTCAGTCTTGAAATGCATTATCAATTGATATTTCAAAAATGGAGAAATCTCAAAATGGAGAATCTTTGGGACGATGTTTGATTTTTGTTGGCTTCCTTTAGCAGCTCCAAGAAAATCAGGGCAGATTGTAAGGGCTATATATGAGGATACATGGGAATATATGATTGGATAGTATTGGAATCACATATATTTAATGATCATGGAATATAATAATATCCAATATTTAATGTTATCACATGCTATGTTATACATGGGAATATATGATTGGATAGTGATGGCATGTGATAGCAGCAATTAGCTGGTTGGTGGTTTGGAACATGAATTTACTGTTCCATTCAGTTGGGAATGCCATGCTCCCAACTGACTTCTTTAACTCCATCATTTTTCAGAGGGGTAGGTATACTACCAACCAGATAGCCTTATAGCTATAAGAATTCCATCGCCCTAATGTTAGACAAAGCCATTCTAGTTTCCATTAAAAATGAGTAATTTTCAGGGTCTATGTTACCGGAGGATAGGGATTTCCACATGGATTAACGAATGGGAATTGTGACGCCGGGCATAGCGACTGGATTGCTAGTGGCCACTGGCCGAGCTTATCATAGGGAGGATCCGCCATAGACCTGGTACACACAGCATTCAGCGGCCATGCTGGTAAACATACACAAAACTATGGAAAATATTGGAAAATCACCATAGAAATAGTGAATTGTCCCGTGACAAATGGTGATTTTCCATAGTTATGTAAGAATTTGACTGAGGTAAATCACTTCTGTCAAAATTCCCATGGCTATGTTACCAGAGGCCTCTTTCTGGTGAAAGTCTGAGCGAGTTCACCCGAACAACTTACAGATTCTGCCAGAAAAATTGTTGTGGTAACCGCAGTACTTGCATTTCAATGGAATTCGGTGTTAAACCAATCACAAAACTTGAACCAAGCAAAATCGGAGGTGTAAAATGGTGGGCAAATGAACATGGCTTCATTTGTAGGGCGTTAGGGTTTCCTTTATCTAAAACGACAGAGTGTGCCACATGGTACACTTAGCAATTTGGAAAGTAATACACGACCAATTGGTATAGATATGGAGTTCCAAAATTTCAAAACACTTACTGGCTGGTGGTTTGGAACATGAATTGCATTTTTCCATTCAGTTGGCAATTTCATCATCCCAACTGACGAACTCCATCATTTTTCAGAGGGGTAAGGCTCTACCACCAACCAGTAGTGATTAATTGTGATTATAATCCATGAATAGTGATTTACAACCAATTTTTGGGTGGTGAATAGATTAATGTGGGTAAAACAATGCCATAAACCACAGGTAAACATACCACCTATAAAAGTGGTGAAATTGGGGATGGTACTTAAAGTCTATTAACGTTTTACGAACATTATAGTATATGTTGTGTTATGTTCCTAGACACCAATAGCCCAAGAAAAATCCCAAAAGTACTTGTTCAATGGCCATTTCAGGAACCGATTGATTGGAGGTACCTACCATATATAAGGCCTATTTTTCAGGCCTAAATTTCAGGGAATATCCCAGAAAAATATGGCCAATTTGTTGATCAGTTCCCTTGCGCTTGGGAAAATCAGCATGGCTCGGTCACCACCAGGATTTTCGCAAAAAGGGCGCTCCATGGCCACCGGGATTTCGCCGCAGGCCGATGGTGATGATGAATTCTTTCCTTATGTCTCCTTGTCCTTTACGTGATCCTGGCCTGGTTGGTGGTGACTGGAACATTGGGGATACCCTCTGGTAATTTAACATAACTATGGAAAATTACCATTTACAATGGATTTTCCCATGAAAAATGGTGATTTTCCATAGTTATGTTAGTTTACCAGAGGGTAACGTATCTGACAAAGTGAGGAAGAATGACATGATATTAATCTGGTTGGTGGTGACTGGAACATGAATGGATTATTTTCCCCATTTTCGTTGGGATGATGATCCAATCTGACGAACTCAGATTTTTCGGGGGGTAGGGCTCAACCACCAATTAGTGGCAAGTTTGGGCAAGTTGGGGCAGGATCATGCCAAGCGGAATCAGGGCCAAGCGTCGAATCCTGTGTATCTGTATGATGGTGAAGATGGGGGAATGAGCAAGTAACATTTTTTATTTTCCCCAATAGTTGGGATGATGATCCAATCTGACTTTCATATTTTTCAGAGGGGTAGGTCAACCACCAACCAGACCATATTTCCCATTTATGGTTTATGTATATGTGCTAGGATTCCCAGAATGTTGATGTTGTAATACCATCATGGGAAATATAAACCATAAATGGGACATATAAACATAAACCATCTTATAAATGGTTTATTGTCATGAAATATGATGTTTATAGCGTATATTTCCCATTTATGGTTTATGTTTATGATGTTTATGGGCTAGGATTCCCATGAAAATACCATGTTTCGACCCTAGCACATATATATATATATATATATATATAGTAATCTCCAGAAAAGTTGGACAGGGCAATAAATGGAGGAAACATCATGGTAAATTCACTTTCTGGAAACACTCTTGGGAATCCGTTGGGTGCTATAAATAGGAATATGTACAACCATGTACCATGTACAACATGTTTTAAAGAAACAAGAGGCATCTAAGATCAGCCACCACCTTTTTTGTCACCTTGTTTTAAGTCTGTATCTGACACACTATGGGCATATGGTTCGGAACAAACACATGATACATTCCCTAAATCAGAGATTTTGGGAATCAAAATAAAAACTGGAGTTTGGAAGACGCATTTCTACACTATCATCTGAATTTACTTTGAGTTACTGACTTTCTTTGGCATGTTCTCTTTCAGGGAAATCCACTCGTACTGGGGAAATAGGGCCATAGGGAATACCCTCTGGTAATGACTAACACCACTATGGAAAATGACCATAGAAATAGTGGAATTTCCCATGAAAAATTGTGATTTTCCATAGTTATGTTAGTTTACCAGAGGGTATGTTTTTTGATGTTGTTTAAAGCAAATCCAAAGTTTATAGGTTGATTTAAGAATTTATACCCCATGAATACTAGTTTGAATAATTCACAAAAATTATACTTACATATAGTTATTGATTTATTCCCGTTTCAACCATCCATTGTTCTTTGTCAAAATTTTCTGCCGGATCCTGCTGAAGAAAATCTGCAAGGCTATTTACGGTCAACCGCGAGAGCAAATAGAAGGCTGGTGGCTGATGTTTATCCTTATCCTTTGAAACCAGAAACAGCAATGGGGAGACTTAACCAACAAGAACTTGAGATCCAATGGGTATATATGTGTACTATATATATATAGCCCATGTTTGCCTGGCTTGGTGGTTGCCCATGGGAAACATGGGAAGAATAGGTACCAAGTAGTGGTGATGGTAATACTAGTTGGTTTAGTGGTGATGTTTTGGAAACTTGGAATCACCACTAACTATAGAAATATGATATATATATATCATACACTGTGGCCCCCCAGTTATAAGATGGTTTATAAGCCCCATGAATGCTATAGTTATAAGATGTTATTTGCGTATCATAAACCATAAGTTAAACCATTGGAGTTATTTGCACCAACCGAACGCTATCGCAAAGTCGGTCTCCACTTTGTAGAGGAAAATCACAGGAACATATGGATGTGGGTCAAAATGGAAGACCGATGTGGGACCACAGATGTGAATGTCTAGTTTAGTATTCACCATCCAATTATTGGGGTACCTAATTTTGACCCATACCCATATGGGATACCAATGATTATAGATTTTCTACATATCATATCAACCCAACTCTACACTTTTCGAGTCATTCTCTGGGACAAAATCACAGGAACATATTTGAAAATCTATGGGTTTACCTGAGTAACACACACTATACTATCGCTGGGACAATGGAAGTTTACCCTCTGAATGAAGCTTTAGAGGATCACCACATCGGTAATCGCCATGAATCATCTATAAATGTGCCATTTTCCATAGCTATGTTGAATCACCAGATGGTATCGTGAGGAAAATATGAACATATTTTACAAGATAAATGGTTATGAATTTTCTTAGCCATTAAGATATGATAACAGACAAACTATATGATACTCGATCTCATTATTGTTCATAGCCATGTAGCGGGATGGTCAAGAAAAATCAACATCTGTTTTCCATGAAATACTGCTTGGTGAAGAACGGGATTCTCCTATTTGATTATTTTATCAATGGCCATTTCAGGAACCGATTGATTGGAGGTACCTACCATATATAAGGCCTATGTAAGGCCTAAATTTCAGGGAATATCCCCACAATTCATATGGCCAAACATATGGTACTAACGTACCTCCGTTTTAGGATCCTGGAGATCTCCCATTGAAAAAATCAACATCTGTTTTCCATGAAATACTGCTTGGTGAAGAACGGGATTCCCCTATTTGATGATTTTAATCCCCAATAGATTGGATAGTACAATCCCCAGACTACTCATCAACCAACAGGGGTAGATCGCAGCCACTACTCCGTTTGAGAGGTCGAACTCATCAATTTCGTTTCGCGCGGCTGGCCGCGCTTCTGAAGTTCTTAATGTCGAAGAGTGCAGGGTTGTGTTCCATTGGCTGTAAAACAGAGGTATCCTGCTTGATATACCTAGGTGTCCCACTTAAACGTTGTTTGGAAGATTCCTGAAATGAGTATGTTGTATGTTGTAATATGAGGGAATATATACCATATTTATTATTATACATTTTATTGGATGTAATTCCTGATGATATGCTGTTAATCTACTGATATATCCCAGTCTATCTTCTCAGTTCTGAAATTCGGAGTTTCAGCAGGATACCTCAAAAAACAGCCGAGGCTGAGACAATTTTGTGGCGCTTCTTCTTTGACCTTAAGATAGAATGGCCGATTCCGGCCGATTCAACCAGAACAATGCAAAAAGAGTGGATGTGTACAAGTCAAATCCAAACGTTAGAAATGCCAGGCAATATGTTGGGCAATATGTTGCAGCGAGGAATATCAAACTATGTCGATGCACATTCATCGAACATTTTGGGAATATCCATCGAATAATCCAAAGGCAGTTGAACTTCCCAAACTTCTTGCAGTCAATCTCGGCCCGGCCGCCAGCGACGGCACATCGTTGAGTTGAAAAGGGACGGATCGGATGGGCGACGAAATTGTGGGGATTTTTTTGGGGGGGACTTCATGGTATAATTTGGATATATATGGTTTTAATATGGTTTTATATGGATAAAAAATTGAATTTTACCTGATTGGTTAATGATTATCTTTGGATACCCGGCCTGGTAAACATACAAAAAAACGATGGAAAGATCCACCATGCTATTAATGGGAAAATCCACTGTTTCGACTGGGCCATGGCTTCAATAGCAAACTGTTAGTTTACTACGTCATGGGATATTTTATGATTATTTTCAGATTTTTAGATACCCATCATGTATACAAATGGGATGCCAGTTACCCGGGTTTTGGATTTTGGGTATCTTCCCAATGGAAAATCCGCCAGAAATGGGGACTCTCTTTTGGGAATCTGTTTATTTTTGGGGGATTCCTTAACTAAGTTGATTTGCCCCATGAACTACAGTCATACCCTCTGGTACACATACAAAAAACTATGGAAAATCATCATTTGTGATGGATAAATCAACTATTTCTATGGCCACTTTCAATAGCAAACTGTTAGTCATTACCAGAGGGTATCTCCCCAAAAAAACATGAAATTCACAAAGTTGGCGCCTTGAGGACGGCCGTGTTCAGCTTCAAAAGCCTCTTTTTTGGGTACATAATCATATCAACCATATCAACCATAGGTATATAATCACTGGTTGGTGGTTTGGAACAGTTTTTATTTTTCCAATTGGTAATAATAACCCCAACCGACTAATATTTTTCAGGGGTTGAAACCACCAACCAGATCATAAATACAAACCCAATATCAATATGTTACAGTTATAGTTAACCGATCAACTAATAGTTACCCTCTGGTAAACTACTCAGTTTACTATGGAAAGATCCACCATGCTATCAATGGGTAACTCCACGAACTTTCTATGGGCCATTTTCAATAGCAGACTGTAACAAATTACCAGAGTGTACATCCCTAGATATCCCTACATTTCATGATTCTCTGGGGTTTCACCCCATTCATTTGAACCAATCCTTCATAAAATTACTGTATGAAAAAGGAAGAAGTACGACTAGTCATGGGGATGCATGGGGCGTTAGGCATATCAGCTGTCTAAGAAATGATTTGGGTCTATAAATTCACTACCCTCCAGTAAAGTACCCTTTGCCTGGTAAACATACATACATAGATAGCTGTTGAAAATGGTGATTTAGTTCGTTGATTTACCCATATTAAAAATGGTGGATCTTTCCAGTTCGCTATGTTTACCAGGCCGGGTAACATGATTTCATCAACTTTCCGGTGCTACGGTCGTGTAACGAAAATCGCTGGGAAAATTTCATCACGACCGAAGCCTGAGACCTCCCGAAGCCTGGGAATCATAGTTATACCCAATGGTTGGAAAATAGACCATAGTTGGGATTAATCAATGGATTATACATCTGAGTAAATTACAACGACCTCACTGTTCTCCCTCACTGGGAATAATTCTGAGTAAGGGAAATCATCCCCTTTTATGGCCGAACTTAATTCAGGTGAGTGAAATATGAATTAATTTACCCAGATATCGATATAAACTGGGCTGAGGCGCCCTCATGATGGGATTAGGGCTAATTATCCCAACATCCCCGAGCTTTTTTCACGGCTTTGTGAATTATGATGTTTTGTCGCCGGCATTATGTGGATTTCTCAAAGAACCATACAATAGTGAGCATGTACTGTTACCCTCTGGTTATGTCAAAATAGCTATTGAAAATGGCCATAGAAATTTGATTTATCCATTAGAAATGATGATTTTCCATGTTTTTTTTGTATGTTTACCAGAGGGTACATTGGAAACAAGACCTCCTGCTTACGAAGACACGGAACTGCCGCTTCACCAGCAAACGCTTCACCTTCTCGCGATGTCGTGGAACCCCTCATTTTCGAGTCATTCGAGTCACCTAGTCCATGAAATATGATTAAAACAGGGATGAACAGGGTTTTTGATCACTGGATCAATACAACAAAACATAGTCGATATCAGATTGTAGCAGGATTCAAACTGGATCCAATACAACAACTCAATGGATTGGTTTTGTTCGGAAAATCTTCACCGGAAACCATCTAGATTTCCCCATGAAGATCATGGGGCTTTCCTGCATTTTGTTTATTGTTGTTGCCCTTAAACCAATCCATCTGGGTAAATCATAAGATTTCACTAGCCACTAACCTGAATTATAACTGGGTAAATCATATATTTATAAAAACATATACCATATATCTGGGTAAATTATAATATTTCACTGACCTGAATTAAGGCCATTTGGAGATGATTTCCCTTAAACCAATCCATTGAAACACGAAAAAGTCACCGCATTTCCCATGAGCTGTTTCGCCAATGGTCTCGATGCCGGCTCCATGTGACGCTCAAAACTCAGGGTGTGGCGGGCGGAGGCTGGCTCCAGGCTGGGTCCAGCCGCTGGCTTTTGAACATTTTGCCATGGAAAATATGGAGATTTACCCTCTGGTTATGACTAACAGTTCGCCATGGTTTTTCGATGGCCCTAATCGAAATAGATGGCTTACCAGGCTTACCTATGAAAAATGGTGGATCTTTCCATGGCGAACTGTTAGTCATAACCAGAGGGTAAGTTATTTCAGCAACTAAGAATGCATCAAGAATGAGGATTTCACCAAGAAAAAATGCTGGTGATATCATGGCTAGTTGGTGGTGTTTAAGGAACCATGGAATGGAAAAAATGACTTTCCAGAAACAGTTGGGATTATATAATGGATTATAGTGGTTTAATGATGTTTAATGTATTATATAAATGACTTTCCACTTTTTCCATTCAGTTGGGAATTTCATACTCCCAACTGACGAGTTGTCCATCATTTTTCAGAGGGGTAGGGCTCAACCACCAACCAGATGGTGATAAAATGGAATATTCGTTGGCAATTCATTGGATATTGATGGAACTAACCAAACATCTCCGGAGAATATGCTGTTGAAAAACACTTTTTTTTGCAGCAATCCAAAGTTTGGTTGTTTTTGGTACCTAGCTGTCTCAAAAAAAGCACACTAATTAATTGTGGTGAATGATCATTTTTGATAGTTGATTATATTAGTGATGTTCATATTGAAAGGTTCATATTGAACGGTTCAGATTGAAAAGTTCATATGTTCAAACAAGTGTACATGTAAATTCTCAGAATGATCGCAGTTGATGTTTTTTTTCAGTTGGCGAAACAACGGATCAAACGATAAAGAACATGTTCAGCAAACAACGGTTCTGCCAATGAGTTCGATGATTTTCCCAGCAAACTAAACCTCCATTGATAAGGGATTTTATGGGTTGCCACGTTTGATTCCGTATAAACCAACATACATCAATATACCATGTGTATCCCATTCATATATCATTATTTCAATATCATATTACAATATATCCCCATGTTGTTTATCAGTTTTGTATAGTTTTGTTGGTTTACTCATGTTAAAATCCCAATTTACGGCTGATACTGTTCCTCTAAATTGGAGTCCCCAAAAGAAACCTGGTCTTTGACCCAGCTCGGAAACGGCCGAGGCTGATCCCACTGTTCCAGTACCTTATCCATCCTTTGATCTCAGGTGTGGAGTCGATATCAGTGGCGAACTGCCTCCGGTAAACAAACAGTTTGCGAACTGGAAAATCACCATTTTTAATACGTAAGTCAACTATAAATGATATTTGTCAATAGATGTGTTAGATTAAATTTCCAGTGGCTTATGTGTTGATTATGTTTTTTTTGTAATGAGTAAAAATGATGATTATATCATATTATATCATCATGTGATAAATGATGGATTAGGGATATCCGATGTTCAGACAAACCCATTTCTTTCTGGTATGGATATCAGTGACTTATCAGGAAAATCATACTGAGTGTCATTCTGATAGCTACGTTATTTTACCAGAGGGTAGGTTGAACTGGTTGCTGGTTTGGAACATGATTTTTATGACTTTCCATATATTGGGAATAATAATCCCAACTGACGAACTCATATTTTTTGGAGGGGTAGGTATACCACCAACCAGGTTAAATCACCAGAGAGTAAGAATCATTATTATGTCATGATATTCCCGGTATATCCTCATCATACTCTAAAGATGTTCCTCAAGGTTTTTTTTGTGCTATCCATTGCATGATATCCGACAGGAGTTGGTGTTTCTCAAAGCTTCTCATGGGCCAATGACGAAGTCGATGCGACAGGCAACTGGAAAACTCGAAGACTTCGGATGTCTTTTTGCCTGTCTATGTCAGGCACTTGGTGCCTTCATTGCCGGATACTAGTTTCACTATAGATATTATATATATATATATATGTAGTTTTATAGTGTAATATTTTTTCACCAATCGAATCCGATAAAATAGAAACTTCACATTAATGGTGTTACATATATAGTTTATCCCTAATAATCCCCAAGAAAACAGCTTCTAAAATCGGATTCTACAATGAAAAACATATCCCCAGGTATTAAATTTCACGAGCTTGATATCCAATATATTCCCTAAGAAATCACAAAATCCCAGGAGCTCGTGAATTGAAAAAAATCCCCAGGCACTTTTTAGCTCCATCCATCTGAATTTGAGAAAACAACCATCCCAACCGAAGCCTGTTCCCGAAGCCTGGAGTAGTTTGGGATTCGGATGTGGGGAATCCCCAAAATCCTACCGGAGATGAGCCGGAGATGAACCAGTCATGGGGAATGACTCATGAAGCATGGTGATTTTCCATAGTTTTTTTGTATGTTTACCAGAGGGATTGTCCATATGATTTCCTCATACTGTTTTATCGTTGATATTCCATGACTTATTTAATATTATATACCATGATATATACCAAATGGGGAATATTGACCACTATAGTATGAGGAATTTATTTAATACTAATATGATATATATATATATATATTACATCCTATTATATGAATATTAAAGGTTAGTAAGGAATAATTAGTTAACTGTTGTGATGATATCTTACTAACCTTTCAATCCTTTCATCATCCCAAAATGGGGTTACTATCTTTGATATATATATATACATATATTCCACAATCACCAGCAAATTTCAGGTTAGTGAAATATGATTTCCTTTACTCAGCTCGGTTGCTGGTGATTTATTTCACATATTAATATATATATAATATCATAGAGAGTAACCTCCACGATGAAAAACTCTGCAATCTGAATCTAAAGTAATGATAAATTGCGGTTCTTATTTTTCATATCTATCTAATGTTTCTCTACAAATATATATATATATATTATTGTTGCAATGAAATAGGAATTGTCAAAGATTGATATTATATATATATATATATATATTTGATGTAAAAGACAATAAAGTGAATAAAGTGAATCGATCCCTGGTGGGTTTTTTGTAGGGTTAGATCATCCACTGAAAAACCTAGGGTGAACTCACCAACATACCCTCTGGTTATGTCAATACATAGCTATTGAAGCCATGGCCCAGTCGAAATAGTGAGTCTTCCCATGAAAAATGGTGATTTTCCATAGTTATGTAACAATTTACCAGAGGGTATATCATCATATATCCTATCAAATTCCATTAAATGCCATTGAATCACCATTGAATCCCATTAAAACACCATTTTCCTATGGTTTTCCATCGTTTTTTTGTAAGTTTACCAGAGGGATAACGCCCTCCATGGGATGATCTTTGCTTCGGAACCGAAGGTTTGGACCAGCAGATGGTTGGGATTATTTTTTTTGCCCCAACTTTTCACGTGTGAAAGCCATTGAAACCACCAACCAGCCACTAATATTCCTATTCTAAGCAAAATATAGAATCTGTAGATATCCCTAGTTGCTGAATAATTTAGATTTGGTAATATTGAGTACCCTCTGGTAAACGTTTACAAAAAACGATGGAAAGATCCACCATTTTTCATGGGTAAATCCACTATTTCTATGGCCATTTTCAATTGCTATGTTACAAATTACCAGAGGGTAATTTTCTAGGTCAATGGAAACCATATGATTTAGCAATGGAACTTGGATGAATCCATTCTAGGTCAATCGGCTGGATGGATAGAAACTAATCCTAACTAGTCTTTAGGTATCTGGCTGGACTGTCTACGTTTAAATCAGCAAAGAATTGGGTCCATTTTTTGCAGGGTATCTAAGATTGGCAATGTTTTGGGGTTTCTTAAAATGGAGTATCCCAAAACCAGCAGGCTTGCAGTACTAAATGCGGTTTTTCATTTTATGATTTGGGGATGTATCTCTTACATCCAGAATCCCAAATTGTCTTGGCCAACTTGTCATACTTTTCAGGTACTCTCTGGTAAACTAACATAACTATGGAAAGATCCACCATTTTTAATGGGTATAGTTCAACTATTTCTATGGCCATGTTCAATGGTTTTTTGTATGTTAACCGGAGGGTAACTCAGTTCCATAGATGTCCTTTTCCCATTGGTTTGTTGATGAAAATAGAGGGGTTTCTTCAGAAACCCCTGAAAAACAACAGGTTTCTATGATGATAGGTGGTATACCAGTCACCGGCCCAAACCTATAGTTACCAAAAACACAACATTACTTTAATATTAAACACCCCAATTGCATGGTCCCAATGTGGGTATGGATCAATACCTATTAATTTTTAGGGGGATGAACATCCATTTACCAGCTATTTTGATGTTCACCAGGGGTACACGGTTTGGACACACTGCCATGTGGAAATTCCCTACATCCACCATGGTTCCTCAGTTCCCAGCAGTTTTCTGAGGTCCCGTTGGAAGAATTTCTCTGTGGAGCCATCCGACACGTCAGGGGTCCAAAAGCGGGGCCGGCTGCACACTGCTGCGGCTGAGTTGGACACCCACCTGACATGGCCATTGGAGCTACTTAAGATTTGATGATTTCTTTCCAATAACTATGGGATGGATTGCGTAGATGATAAGATTATCCCATGAAAAAATCCGATGTGAAGTCTATCCACTGGGATCATGGGACAATCACATTCCATATGAAAAAAATACCAAAAATACTATTGATTAGCCATTGTAATGATGGGTACAATGTGAGGCCCCCAGTGATGTTAGTTGGTTAACAAAAGCCCCAGCAACTAGTTAGTTATTTGCGTACCATAAACCAGTTCGTGACATTGGAGTTATTTGCACCAACTTAGATATCGTGGCCGGGGGCCTCACATTGTTTTTGGCCTATATATATATATCAGGCCTAAATTTCAGGGGATATACCCACAATTCATATGGCCAAATTAATATGGTACGTTTACGTAGCTCCATATCTTCAGGATCCTGAAGATCTCCCATCAGGTGAAGGTGAATGCAGAGGAGTTGAGGAAGGCTGGCCACATCTTGCTGCAGGAGAGGGTGATGGAATTTGGGGGAAAATCATCAAACTTTCATGGTGAATACAATGTGGGGCCCCCAAGATATCTAAGTTGGTTTATAAGTCCAATAACTATGGTTTATGGTACTTATAACTATAGTTCTTGGGGCTTATAAACCAATTTATAACTCGGGGGCCCCACATTGTAGTGGATTTGGACCTGGACCTGGAAATCTGGGATGAAAACTGGAAAAGATGTTAGTTTCAATTGGTGGGAAAATCGGAGAATCCAAACCGCAAACCATGGGTTTTGTCTTTAAAGATTGACTTTTCCCATATCTTTGTTCCCGAAACCAATGCGATGTTTGTTGGTCACGACAGTGTCGGAGGTCCATAGACTTCACCAAGTCCAGAAACCAAAACATGATGAGGAGGTTTCCGACCCACGGGAATATCGGAATAGCCCAACATGGATGGTTTACAATGCTTCTTTTTTCTATAGAAATAGAAGATTTTGGGGGTACCCCCCATTTTAATCCATTTTAGGAAACCTCTATATTACAGTAGTTTTGAAGTGCATTTCCAGTTCTAAGTGGATAGATTTCGACGTGTATCCCCAAGCAATGGGTGATGAAGATGTATCTTGAGTTGTTCTCAGGGAACGATTTGCAGACATTACTCTGGTTACGATTCTGAACGTGTTGCAAAACACATTGAATTGCTGGAAATAGGGTGCATATACTTATACCATGTCATCCATTTATATGTTTGGAAAATCTATTGAAATCTCCCTGTTATAACCATAATATTGATGGAAATAGACGTTTTGGATCATACATGTGCATTGTCCAAATTATTAACATCTTTGGATCCGAAATGATTCGTCATCGTTCCCAAGCGATGAGGATATCACTTATTCTAGACATATCTACCAGAAACTCAGTAGTTAAGCTAGTTGTGATTACCAACTTAACATGATACCCTCTGGTAAACCAACCTAGCTATGGAAAATCATTATTTTTAATGGGTAAATCCACTATAAATGGCCATTTTCAGTAGCTATGTTAGTTTACCAGAGGGTATTTCCAATATATCCACTATTTGTTGGTTAAATCATGTTAAGTCCCGATTTGTTGTTGATGGTTAAATCACCGCGTTTTTTTGACCTGTCTGACGTCTGTCTGATTTTGTCTTGGAAGGTTGTCTCGCTTCCCGCTTGTATTCCATGCTTTTGAATAAAAAAAACTAACCATTCAATCACCATGTTAGTGACCCCACCTTGTTTCATAGTGTGCTCCAAAGATGGTCCAAACAATACACAAATAGTCCCTATAGATTCCCTAAATATCCCTAAATCATGGATTTACCAATGGGAAATGAAACATCGCCAACTCAGATGATGATGATGATGATGATGATTGTTGAAATCAAGTGTACAACTTCCCTGTCTGTAATCTCAGCAGCTGTAGCCCACGCGCTGTACTTTTCACTAACTCAAGGTAACGCTCAAGGTTAACTCAAGGTAACGCTCAAGGCTAAGTCAAGGTAACGCTCAAGGGCCCTTGAGCCCAAATGTATCGTACCATGACATGTACTCAGAGTAGACCAACATGTTGTATCAGCAACTGTATAGCTCATGTGCATGTGCAGGTGTATTCTTAACACCCTGCCTCAACTGCAACATGTACTTCACAAACATTGAAAGAATCATTGTATAACTGAACTGTATTAAATCATGTATGACACCAGTCATCTGTACAAAACTTTGCCTTCGAAAATCCTGTACATCGATCGAAAACGTAGTGCCGTGTTGATGTACAGACATCTTGTAGCCAGAATTGTGTCAGATGGATGTATCCATGCAGAGTT
>Ga0126342_10002897_pt1 | contig 27607 bp, 32 predicted proteins | sample Cyp1metagenome_FD_92528 | JGI IMG/M metagenome (GOLD analysis project Ga0126342, IMG submission 92528) | Coral microbial communities from Lord Howe Island, Old Settlement Bay, Australia - Cyphastrea 1 metagenome | ecosystem: Host-associated > Invertebrates > Cnidaria > Coral ... | reverse complement strand
CCTTGACGGTTATGTGTCACATCTTACCATCTTTGGTTGTGCAGTTGCGTTATTTTGTTACCTCGCTGTCCTGTCCTTGTGTGCCAACGACACGACCGTGTTGGGCACTGAAGAAGAAGAAGATGTTAGTTTACCAGAGGGTAACCTTTTGACAATTCAACTGCTATGGAAGCCATGGCCCATTTAGAGAGATGATTTACCGATTTGTTAAATGGTGGTTGTCCATAGCAGACCGATCCAGAGGGCACCACAAAAAGCATAGTTGGTTAACGTTGGTTAGTTAAATCCCTTTAAACCGCATTAAAATACACGTGTTTACCATTAACACTATATAAATTTTTAATACCTAAAAACATACCATTAAGATCCCATTAAAATCCATTGAATCCCATTCTATCCCATTCAATCCCATTAAGCCCGTTTCAACCACTGCCTGAGCAGGTTCTACCTCAAGCTGTCACAGCCCTTTGGCGCAGCGGTGGTTTTTTATCAATGAGGTTGATAAGGGCAACTATCCCAAAATGGACATATCATTGCTTACTTGCTAACCATCATTGATTGATGCCCATTTTTATGATTGATGATTATCAATAGATTGATGATTACTTTAGATTTATCTGTGAAGGATGATTGATGATTGAGTATGTTGTGTTTCCTGATACAGTAATATAATGGTTGTTTAACCAACCAAACAGAGATTTACCGAAAACACATAGCAAAACAATGTGTTTCAACGTGTATATAGGACACCCGATGAAACACGTGTTGTTTTTACATCAAATATAGAACGTTCCTTTAGGTTTCCCGACTCAAACACCAAAAATGTCAGGGCATACCTGGTCTCAACATGTGGTTTGACTCCCAACATGCTGGTTGTTTGAACCTCCTGAAAGCTTGGCTTGGGAACCAAATATAGCAGTTTCCAAACATTTCCAACAAGGAAATCACCTTTCCTGTTTCATGCGCTGCTTTCTCCAACAAAGCAGAAAACATCACCTCTTTGTATTTTTTTGTTTTACGGAGTTCTACCTGTACCTACTGTGAGTGCTTGCGAAATCCTGCATCACCACAAGGATTGTTTTTCAAGCTATAAATCATGGGATGTTTACCGCCACCAATCAACTGGTGATTCGGATTTCGCAACCATCCACAGTATGTCCACTAGTTCTCACCCTCCAACGTTCCAGGACGCCGTGTCTTACGACACGGTGATTGCTGCTGTACCGTGGAGCTGGTCGTGGAGCTTGCCCCTTGGGACACAGGGCTTTAGCTCCCGGATCACTAGAAACTGTGCGCTTTGCCGCATCTAATAATCCTATCAATATACATACATGCAAAATTTCACATATGTATTTGCATATATATATATAATATTGCATATATACACATATACATAATATAGAGAGGGAGAAAAAAAACAAGTCAGGTCATTTTAAAAACTGCTGATTATTCTATAGTTTCTTGTGGTCACTTGACGGATGTTGGCTGGTGGACTTAGCTCTAGTCTTGGCAGTGAAGTCCTCTGTGTGGTACAAAATCGACCACCATTTCTTACTGTCCAATCCTTATTTGAAAATAACTTATTTGTTTTTATCCTCAATGCTGGTTTCTAGCCCCATGTCTGGCATAACATCTATTTATTTGAATTCTCAACATCCTGTCTTGTAGCATCCATTTTCCTCCCAGATCACAATGTCTATGAGTCAAAATGAGGTTCGATGACTAAAATGGGTTTTAGCGATTTAGCACATGGCAAAAAAAAGGCCTTAAAATCGTTGAACGTTGCGGTGACCCCCTGGTCCACGGGTCGTGGTCCACTTGAGGCATCTCCTATTGGAAGCGGCAAGAAGTCGCTTGCAGTGCTCAGAGGAGGCTATGAGCAGCGCGTGACTTGGAGGACCGAGAGGAGAGGATGTAGTTCTGAGGTGTAGACAGCTATTTTACATTATTTTGTATATTTTCTATGTATATATATATATGTTATATATACATAATAATGACAGGTAATGTCTGTTATATAATGATACATAGATCTTATAAACAGATTATGACAGATATCTAATTATATATACACATATTTGTATGTATATCATAGAGAGAGAGAGAGAAAGAGAGAGAGAGAGAGAGAGTGAGAGACTAGATTTGATGCTCAATGAGGTAGAAAGCGTGTTTATTGTAAAGCTGGTTGATTCAATTCGTCTTATTTTTGAGTAGTTACAGGCATTTCTTCAGTCCCAAATTTGAATCCCTGCATATACAATTTCACACCAGACAAAATGAATTTTGTCTCAAAATTTAAGCTGCTGGATGTTCTGCGCACTTCAAAGAAGTCTAGCTGGCATATGAAGGTCATACACACATAATGGACCGTCTTGTACACATGCACGCGGATTTGAACAATGGGTACATGTTCAGAACGAGCAGTATTTGTTTCAAAAATCAACATATATAAATTATAATGAACATTAATGAGCATATAGAGGGACGGATGCCAATAAAGGTTTAGGCCCAAATGACCGCCAAGGGTACCATGGACATCCATGGACCTTTGGTCAATGATTCCATTCCGTAACATTTCCATTTTTTGGGATGTGCCAAATATCACAATTTCCAAATTAAATTGGTTGGTGGTTGATTATTTTGGCAATTTTCCGTGCTCATTTTTGGCTGGTGGTACAGTGATTAACATTGACTAACCTCATTTGCCGGCAACGTCCTCGTATGTTTCTGCACTAAAATGCTGGTCGCTGGGAGCTGGGCGGTCTTTCAGCAGGGAGGAGGCGGAAAACACAACATAGTTACATGATTTACTGCCTAAATTCGATACATTCAGACTCTGAAAACAACAACACACTAGAGATAGGACCAAACCCCATCAAACCCTCAAAAATATGGGAATTTGAGAATAGTCAATCAAGATCAAACATGAGCATAGAAAATGAATCACAATGACTTAGGTCGTATATGGTCGTATTAATCCATATTTCACCACCATTTCTCCTGGTCGCCCCTGAGGCTGGGGACGTGTGCGCTGGCTGCTGCTTGGTGTCAGGCGCAGAAAATGGTGGGATTAACGAGCAAACATGGAAGAATGGGAAGAATGATGTGGAAATTTGAGATTTTACAGTAGAATTTAATGGACTTGCCTTAGACTTAACATTACTTCAACTATATAAGAGGTTCGATGGTTGTTGGATGAAATTATAAGGGTTTAGACATTAGGATTGAATTGGATGACAATGGGATTCCAAAGATTTACTATTCACATGTGTTGGGAAGTAACCATCAAAAAAATGCAATTTTTATGGGGTTCCACCATGGAAAATGGCGGTATCACCGCGGACACTGGGGACTAACGAGGATTTGTCTATGAAAATTCAGATTAAAACACAGCAGCAAGACATCAAACATGGGTGAAACTTACATTTTTTTTCAAAACAAAGGTCAACCCATAGTAAACCCAGTGATGTCAACACAAGAATAAATCAGGTTTAATCAATTTTACCATTGCAATCAGCAACAATTGGCATGTCACCATCAAAAATGGAGGTCTAAGCAGAACGGGATGAAACCACTACCCACTACCTTAATAGGGTATTCGATGTATTCGGCATGAAAACTGGGAAGTTAGCCTTGACAAATGGTGGATTTATGGTATATAATTCATTATGATATGAATGCGGTATTGGCCAATAATAATTTCAATAATAACCGGTCCCCCAATTTTACCATTTGGACCCGATTTTTGGGTGTTACGCAAAAATCGTACCCCTGCATGAACTGGGAAAGTGCCCACGTTTGGCAGATTGGAAAATGATGTAGAAAACGACACAGCCTTTAATTAAGAACATGTTTTTTGCTTAAATCCCTGCTGTTTAGTCGGTCAGATTCCATGGTTCGCAGAAGAGGGGAACATCTACAGGAAAAACTTCTCTTTGATGCGGAAAGGCCCCGGTTTTAGGATCAGGTTTCCCGGAATTTCTGCCACTCCGAATGACAAGTGTATCCCAAATGCTCAATGTATGGTATGTCTATAGCTATATCTCTATCTATATCCCTATACATATATTTATATATATATGCATAATATATATATATATGCATATATATATATATATACATTATATATATATATATATATGCATTATATATATATATGCATTATATATGTATATGCATTATATATATATATGATGCATTATATATATATGCATTATATATATATGATGCATTATATATATGCATTATATATATATGCATATATGTATGCATATATATATGTATATATGTAATGACATGCATGCTTACATTTGGATCTTGTGGGACATGTTGCTACATGTTTAGGGTAAAAGAACATCAACTACATCCATCCATTGGAAATCATCCAGTCAACGAGTAGATCCATGAGAAGCCATCACCATGGCCATGGCTTATAAGGCTATATGATCATTATGTGTGAATTGAAATTCATGGAAAACAAGTGCCAGTCATAAGTTAAGCCATATAGTTTACATGGCTTTTTTGTTTCTTTCCATGTTGTTTCCTCAAACAATGTGTCTTCCGAGATCCAGTTCTGGAGGCTGTGTGCCTTTGGGGCCGCCATGTTGCCTCTGCTGATGCCGCCATGTTGGATCGATTGGCGCTGGCCACTGGGCTGCGGAGATCTGCGGAGCATCCCACAGCTCTGATGTGCAGCTACTGGTGCTGGGTTTTGTTTTCCAATGATTCATGTATATACATAATATAGTTATATATATAATATATCTATATAGACTATATATATATTTATATAAATATCTCTATCTAGTTGTATTTTCTCCATGGGTTGGATGCCGCGGGGCCGAACATTCAGAACTTTGCGGTTCCAAACTGTTCATCCGCTCCGCATCGAGGCATGTGAAAGCGCTGCTCCCCAAAAGCTGCCGGGTGTTACTTGGAGGTCAAGATTGGAAGATGGGGGAGCTAATGACGCTATAATGCGCTAATGATGCTTAGTGAACTTGGTGGGTAAACATGGTTTGGTTCATGAATATAACTTCCCAAACAAAAACATGTTCAGGCCATGCAGACCTTGGAGTTCTGAAACTGTGGCTGGTTTTACTCAAGTGGGGTTTGCACATGGTCAACGGTTCTTAAGTAGTTTCTTTTAAAACACCAAGTATAAATATAGAATTATACATGTATACGGACATACATACACAGACATATGTATATTATATATATATATATATATATTTATGATCATATCTGTATATGCACACATTCACTGATCTCAAAATAGGTCTCGGTTGCTTAGCTGCGATTAGCTCTCTCCATTTGGGTCTCGTGGAGCATGACATCCACGCCTCGGGCTCAGGTGCCGAAAAAAAGTGGTTGAATGAACTATGGCAACTATGGTTTATGGTAGATAAATGGTATACTGTAGATATAACGAACTAGTTGGGATGAAACTAAACCAACTTATAACTGGCACCATCCGGGTTACCCTAACAAGATTGTTTTAAGCAAGCTTTTCACTTAATTTATTCAATCAAGTTCGTTGTTGCTGCCTGCTCATCTCCTTAGAATGGTAAATGGGGTTGCTGTTCAAAAAACTTCATTCTCCATTTGTTTGGATTAAACTAAACCTTGGTCTGGTGTAGACAAATTATTCATTTTGTTGGCATGAATCATGCCCTATCATGTTATTTTGGGCAGGGTATGTCAACCCAATTGCACCATGTAGGTATGATAAATTAGCATTGCTGCCTTTTTGGGGTGGGTAAATACCACTGAATCTCCCAGTCTTCAAGGTGCTGGAGCAGAGCTGCCGCGCAGGGCTGCGGGAGTTCGTGGTGAAAAGTCTGAGCCGCGGAGCCGTGGAATGATGGAATAATGATGGCGGTGGAGCGAGATTAGCCATGACAATAACAACCCATCATAATTACCCTCTGGTAAACTAACATAACTATGGAAAATCATCATTTTTAATGGGAAAATCCACTATTTCTATGGCCATTTTCAATAGCTATGTTAAATTACCAGAGGGCAATCATAATCATTATCATTATCGTCGTCGTCATCATCATCATCATCACCGTTAAAGAAAACATAAACAAATAAACATATAATATGTGTGATTGTTTGTCGTTTGATGTTCACTTTTCTCCTGTAATAACTATTTGGGGTCAGACATGACTCGAGCACTTGTAGGCGATGGTGATGCCACCTTGTTCTTGGCAAGAACTTAGATTTCACTGAGTCATGAAATACAATAATCATTGCTCCCAGCCAAAATGTTGAACGAAAAGAATGCCCACTGCATTCTCATGTTTACAGCAATGCAGAGACAATTCCAGTTTACCATGTGTTATTCCGGATCCATGATTTGAGATCAGAATGCCTGCTGCTCATAGAAACATAGAGAAACCACATGTCATGCTAGCCCAAGATCAACACAACCCTCATTGGTCGCTTTAGTCCAGGAAGGTCCATTCAACAGAAATTTACTTTACTTTTGCTTATTATGTTTGAAGAGGAATCGCTCATCGCTTTCAAGAATAAAAGAACATGCGCCAGTTGCAGCCCGGTAAAACATAAGTCAACACCATCCGTGCCGTGCTCGCGCTGGCTCCGTTCAGCACCGATGGAGTTAGCTTCAGCCAGTCCCATGGGTGCATAGACGTATAGCAACCCCCAACAAGATAGATGATATACAAGTTTGAAATTTAGAGATTAAAGAGAAACACCATCTATACCATTCTGGGATAATACCTGTTTATTGGGTTTGTTTCTCAATATAAGTTGAATTTCCAGTAGAACTCGGTGGGTTGGCAAGAGTATAAATCACTTGTCGTCCAGCGCGAGTGCTTCTCGCCCAAGGGGATCAGACTTGACAATAGGAATTCTTCGATTGGGATCACTCATCTCATAAGATCCGTTGGGGGTCATACATTCTGCCTTCCCACACATGTTCTAGCCATTCACCAAGAATTTCATTGTACAAGAATTTGACTTGACTGTTGGTGGATCATAGGTAGTCAAGATCTTGTTACTTTTATTCGCTGCCCATTAATTACTTACATCCAGAAGCACACTTTTTTGGTAAGGCTCAGTGAAAGCCATGCATTGCAACGATTTCAACCCCGCTGATATTCCTTCTTTTCCCAGCGATTTTCCAGCGATTTTCGCCGCGCTTTTTTTCCACGCGCGCCATGGACTCCAAATCGGCCGGCCGAAGCCGCTCCTCCTGCAGCACAGTTTGCCTCGTGGCCGTCATGACGATAGCGGCTCTTCGGCCCTGGATTTCCAGCGGAAGAGGACGGAAGTGGAGACAAAAGCAAGATGGAAATTGGTAGTCATAAATGGGGGATTCATCAAAAAATGAGCATGTAAAAAAATATAAAACTGGATAGAATAGAAGTGGATATTGCTGGATGTATGCGAATGACACTGGCCTGGACATATCTGGATATTAGCTGATGAAACTGGTTTCAAACAGGTTGTTTTACGCCTATTTGCAATGACGGTTCAAATTGACTACAGTATATTTTTTTTGGGATGGGCTGAAACGACCAACCAGACAACGGTTTGGGTTTAGATGTGGATGATGTGTAGAAACCTAAAGCGAGTTGTCATCATAGAAGCTGGTTGATATGTTTGTGATTTATTGTAAACATTACCATTGATACCCGAAGTCATAGAACCGTTGAGTAATGAGATGTAATGAGCAGAGAATCCCCATTTCCGCTGATGGTCCCTGAGATATTCAAGAATCAGCATCATGATCTTCATGAAATATTGCACTACTGATTGGTTTTATCCGATTTTGCAGTATCCCGATATTTTACTGTCCTTTTCCAATCTGTGTTGGCTCATATCTCATTCTTCCAGCACTGCTTGCACTGTCTTGACTGCGCTTGCATTTTCTTGGCTATTTTCCCAGGTTGCTTGGTGAAATCTCATTGTTTGGCGCCAATTTGATCGCTCTCTTCATGCGGGTTTGTTTGACAGGGAATCCCCCAATTCAAAAGGATAAGCAATATGTCTCCTCATTCAAGATGCATGTTTGGGGCACAATCCATTTTTAGACACATCCGAACACCACATATCAAGTGGGTACCATGTATGTCCATGTATCACATAAGTTATATCCCCAGTCTATATCCCTTGGTTTGGAAAATCCCACTGTGCCGGGTGTGTTCCATCGGATTTGGTGGGTGATAGAAGGTGGTGCCCCAGTTTGAAACAGCCAATAGGTTGGGTTTATAAACCAACACACATAAATTGGCTATCTCAACTACAAATCGCGATGTTTGTTGGTTAAACACCCCAAAACTTTGTTTGATGATTTTTGCACAAAAGAAATCTGGCTGCATTCACTGCACCATTCCGCTCTAGGAGAGATGGGCGCCTGCGATTCCTTGCCGCGCTTGGTGAATTTGAGCAGCGTGGCGCGTGACGCCGTGGCACAGGCGGAGTCAGCGGGAGCCATTTGTGTATTTCACCAGGCAATTGCAATTGATGGTGATTTTCTATAGGGTTTGGTTGGTGGTTTGGAACATTTTTATTTTCCCATATATTGGGAATAATCATGCCAAGTGACTTTCATATTTTTCAGAGGGGTAGGTCAACCACCAAGCAGGGGTTTGGTTTCTTGTGCCAGGACGTTTCAGGGGTTTACTTGGATGTTTCGATTTTGGGTGGATTCCAGCATCCAAACAAGCTGATTTTCATGATCTGAGATGGGGGATGAACACATGTTACAAATTACCAATGGCGTATGCTGTATCGATGGACCAATAATCAATACAAATTCTCATTGGTAATATTTCACCATGCCAACATGAGGGGTACATACATAATATTTGAATCATATCCTTGGATTTGCTGAAGATGATTCGATTTTTCTCCATGGGAATTTCACTACTTGGGGAATCTATGGGGAATATATTTTTTTTAATGGTTCCTTAAGCAAATCCATGTATCATATCCAAAGGGGAACAGAATAGGTCAGACCACCATCTGGGACGCGGTCGTCTCCACTACGTCAGGTTTGATGTTTGATCCCAGGGTTTCCCCTCTCTTCAGAAGCCACCTCCAAAGAGATGCACTCATCCGACTACCATCTTGGGAACATATTTCGATCTATGTTTTTTGGGGTTGCTATGGAACTATGATTGATTTGCCGTCGATAAACTCGTGGTAGTAACCTATCCAAATTGCTGACCAGGTAAGAATACGTCCAGCAAAGGATGGGTTTTCATCTAGTGTTATGAGTCCAACAACACAGAGAATATAGGGTTTGACCAAAAAAAACCAGAGCAAACAAAAAAAACAAACTAGAAAACCAAAACCAAGGAAAAAACAAGAAAAAAACAAAAAAAAATCAAAACCTGCATTTTCCGCAGTTTTTTTTTTTTTTGTTTTGTTTTTTTCTTGTTTCTTCTGGTGATTCTTCCTGTCGATTTGTTTTTTTGGTGATTATGTTTTTGTTTTTTGTTTTTTTTAAACTTTTAGCTAAAATCCACTTTCTCTGTTCTACACGGGGTCATAAATCTAGTGGCACAGTGCATGTCCTTCAATATATACATATATATATAATTTATGTATTTCATTTATATAGGCTGAGAACAACCGCGTACAAACATGCACAAACTACGGTAACTACGGATAATATAATACGTACAGTACTATACATATACTGTTATTTAGTGATATCTTTTTTTGCCTCCACATTTGTTCTTTTTTAAGGTACATGTGCTCTCAGCCAGTAAAACATTGGACATCACAGATGATCGGAGGGATTTCAACCCAGCCTCGAGGCAGAGAAGTTGACTGCACAGGAAGCGGATGTGTTTTGGGCGAGGTGATTGGTGGTGATTGTAAGTTCCCTGGGGACACTTGTGCTGATGAAATCTACAGTTTTTGTTTTTTTTCCTTAGGTCAACTCCAATATTTTGTGAAACTATCACCTGTTCCGGAATAAAGCCATCATTTATTCCTAATTTTGAACTAAAATGCAGATGATGCAGATTGTTGCTAATGAAATCTACACTTTTCCAGCTAAAGACCGTTCTCATACGGTAAAACTAGCTATGTATCCAAATACTTCCTAAGAAGGACCGACTTTAGTTTTTCCCCAAGCATTCAACAGGCATTTGAACCCATACTTACAAGGTGGTGCCCCCACCAGTTGTGTTTGTCTGCTCATGTTTGTTTGGACACCCCATCAATTGGTTCGATATGGTTCAATACATCAATCAATTTAGCTAACTACATAAATCAAAGAATCACCCTAAATCCATCTAAATCCCATAAAATCAGCATTAGTTCCCATGAACATGTCCCTGAAATCACTGAACTCCGCATTTCTGCTGGGTTTTTTCGACCAGGACCTGCAACTCTTGGATGTCGAAGCGGTGCTGGGCAAGGCCGTGAAACGCCTGGAGCAGGGCGGTAAGCAGCAAGCCGCAGCAGCCGAGGAGTTCGGAGTCGTGGATTTTACCATTTGTAGATCGGTTTTCCTAAGGACACCAGGGGTTTTCACCATGGTTTTCCACATTTCTTTGGGTGTTTTTTGTTGACGTGCTTTGTAGGATTCTTGATGTTTTTTTGTATATTTTACCTCAGGGTGGTCATGAAAAGTTGAGGTTTAACCTGAAAAAATGTAAGATTTGATGATGAATAAATTGAGATTTAACCTGATGTACCATCAATGAAAAAGAATGTCGAACTACCAATGGGGAAGTCAGATTTGATCATGAGCAAACTGAGCTTCAGCATGTGAACATTTGTGACTTAACCATTAAAAACAGATTAAACACCATTACATTATATATTGGATTTAAGCGCTAAAAACTAAGGATTAATCATGACTATTTTGTCTACCCTTTTGGGGGTTATATTCATGTATATCTGTATATCCAGTTAAGTTTCAAGAAGGCACGAGCGCGCAGGACCTGCGAAGAAGCACCGTGTACCAAGAGGCACCTCGGCACGGCCTGCGGAGCCTGCGGAGCCTGCGGAGCCTGCGGAGCCTGCGGAGCCTGCGGAACTGGTAATAATAATGGGAGATTGAATTACTAGTTGCTAAAGATTCATATCATTTCATATCTATGGATTTAGTGTCTTTTTGGGACTATGATCTTTGATATGTTTTAACTAGATCAATGTTTGGTAAGCTAAAGGTCTTTGGGGAATCTTAACATTTAGGGAATACTGAACATGGACACAGGGCTGCACAAGAACATGGGGCACAAAAAAGACATTGGTTGCACAGGAAGAAACATATATATCAGATATGTGTATGCGGGTCAGGTAATCAAATCCCTTTCTGTTTTATTCCTGCCATATTTTTTTATATACTTTTAAAAGTTTTAGACGCTCGGCTTTCCTTGCCTACTAGAAAGTAGTCGCAATCCACATATCTATTGATGACCGATAGGTATGAAATTGTAACGTAGGTTGTGCTTCCAATATGATTTTATATTTTTTTATGTGATGACAAGCGTTATTACAATAGCACCTACCCGAGAGACTCTGTTGATTGACTGGAAATGTAAATTTCGATACATCTTCACTCATTTTTTTGTTTCAAATCCCATATTCATCCATATTCCATCTACTCTGGGATGATTATAGTATATTATAGTTATATATATATATAGATAGATAGATAGAACCCCCAGCAAGGTACAAGAGTAATATTTACTACTAGTAGTTAGTGGCTCACCCCGGTTAGTTGGACATTGCCCAAATACTTCCCCTCAGCGATAGAGAAGCCACGGCAGGTGCTCCGCTACTCCCAGCTCTTTGACTCTGCCAGGGCCACGCTGCAACCCACCAGGACAGTGGGACACCCATGAGGAAGGGCATTGTGTCATGTGCCATTTGAAGATGACCATCTACACCCACAAACACACACAGAGATGATTATTATATATAATTACATATATATATATATATATTAAATATATATATATAATATATATATATAAATATGTACGCACACATGATTTTCCCATATATTGGCATTGAAATCTCAAATCTGTATTCATTTATTGTGTTTCTTGATGTTCTCAAAGATTGATTCCCACCGCAGAAGCTCCGAGAAAAAAAAATGCGGGCTTCAGTCCGATCTTGCCCTTTTTGTTGCCCCGCAGAAAAGCAGTATATATATATATATATGAGTTGGCCTGAAGAAGGCGTGACCAACCAAACATCAGTTCTAGAATGTTATATATATATTTATTATATATATATATATATATTTATAATGTTTATACCCTTGGGCAATCAAACGTGGCTAGCGAGGAAATACCCTAGATATAAATGGGAGATGTTCCATTGCCATGATGAACATTTCCGGAGGCTATGTACCGCTGAACTTAGCCCAAATCTATTGCGAAGATGTTACCTCCTTGAATACCTTGTGGTATGAAGATATCCTATCAGGTGGTTCTATGCTAGATGGTTTGCAATACCTACAGGCTATGGTAATAACATGATTTCCGTCACTGTTGTTCTTTTGAGAGGTTGGATCCTGATATTTCAACATGAAACAGTTTATACAAATTGTTAGTGGATTCAAACTGTTTTCTCGCGTTCAACCTTGTTTGGGATGAGTTGAAGCGACACATTTTTTCAGCGGGTTGAAAACCACCAGCCAGACATGTTCCGTGAGGAGGCTGTTGACCAGTTTTTGGGTAATGTTTCGCACATGAAATGATTCGAAATGGACAAGTTTCCCCCAGTTGATTCAGGAAAAAATGTTGCGACATGATGTCTTTAGACCATGTAAAACTGATTTAGATGGGCGGGATGGGTGTTTTGCCGCTAGGTTCCCTCCAGGGTTGAACCTCAGAACATACTGCAACAAGCATCCCACTGAGTGCGAAGTGCGCTTAGTTATCAAGTCCATTGACCAGAAGCTCCTTGGTTTCTGACACTTAATTTAAATGGTGGTTGCTGAATGAAACACGGTTCTTGCATATATAGCGTCAAATTATATTTATATATATATATATATATGTACATATTATACATAACACACACATATATATATATATATATGTGTGTGCGCGTTCAACACATCAACACAGAGCACATATTTTTCGTGCACTTGAAATGCATCAGATCACTGGGCCGCCTGGGGAGGTTCAAACGCGTTTGGTCCCGCGATGATGCGGAGTTCTTCGTTCGCAGCGCACCGGGCGCCACGTGGTTTGAATACAAGGCGGGAGCCGACGTTGCTGGGCATCCCTGAGATGGTGACTGGGAAATAAGCCATGGTGGGGATCATATATGTGTATAAATCTGTCACATATGAATTATAATTCATAACAAGTATACTGCATCTATAATTCTAAAAAAAAAAAAAATAGGAAAAAACACACACACACATATATATATATATATATTATATACATATATATACATGTCAATGTCATGGGGTGGGTGCTTATGTTGTGACCTTTTTGGTAAACCTGGGATGCACATCGATTTCGATCAGATGGGCAAATCTGGATCCCCGGAGTCGAGGGCCTAGCGGCCTACCCCCTTGGGAGCAGGCCCCCAACCAAACATAACTCTTGCAATCAATCTATATAGTGATAAATAGTGTGTGATTATACTTTGGTTCTATGATATATATATATATATATATATATAATATATATATACATATAATATATATAATATATATATATATACAAGTGTATATTCATCTAAGATATCTCATACCATGGGAATCTACACTTTTCTATCCTAGAACTAGACTAAATAGACGTTAAGTAGACGTTAATGTCGTTTCACATTTTCCCTGGCGCTGCCGCAGATCGTTGCACAGATCGATCAGAGCCTGGTGAACTGCATGGCGCCGCTGTGCCTGGGCTCTGATGATGGGAAAATTTACAGGAATCCCATGGAAGCCCCTGTATTTGACGGTAAAAACGTGTAAAAACCCATGGGTTTCCGGTTAAGATTTTCATAGATTTTCCCAACAAAACCAATCCATTGATGAATGTGATTTACTGGGATTTTATGAAAACTAGGGCTTAAATGGCATGGCCGAAGGTCCGTGTGGAGCATGTGATTTCATGGGATTTTAGTTGGAGATCATGTGACTTTGAGGTACTTGTAAGGGAATCAACGGGATGATAAATGGGAGATGTCTAACCAACTACCCTCTGGCAAACATACAAAAAGCTATGGAACATCACCATTTTTAATGGGTAAATCCACTATACATGGTCATTTTCAATAGCTATGTTAAATTACCAGAGGGTATATATGTTGTTTATTGGCCTTTAATAAATTTGACAGTATGCAAATGGGAGATCACCATGTTTATATATATATAAAGATGCTTAACAAGTAAATCATCGAACTAAACGGGCGGTTTTCTGCCGCTGTGCCACTGTGTTAGATTGCCGGAGGGCATTTTACTGTAAATGGATTTGTCGGAAAAATAGGTTGTAGTGGAGAACATGATGATGAACTATCAAAATGTGGGTTGCATTTTTTCAGTGAAAGCCAAATGTACTGTTATTTGGAGCATGTGTGTGTGTACATGCAAACATGTTCAGTCTAATTGATATGTGTTGTTTGCTGCCAAGCTGATTCTATATATTGCAGACAACTTGCTGATGCCCATATTCCCATGTTTGACCAAGTTGGTATAAACTATATTGAAGCAGGGAATTTATAGATTCCCAACCATTTATAACCAGTTATCTATCTCGTCATGTTGGTCACATGTGTTTTCCTTGCCACTCTCTTGGGACAACCTGTGGGACCCTGGGCGTCAGGCATGAGAGAGAACTCATCCTCAAGTATCAACCTGTCTTTGTGGAGCCCCATCGTGGTTTGGTTGCACATGGGGATATGACGTTTGATGAAGTTCTGATTGATAGAAAGGAGGTAAACGGAGCCATGGATGTCCATATTCCCGGAATCAAGGGAGCATTGGTAGCAACAGCTTTTGATACCGATGGTTGGTGTTCGCACGGTCAAGTTGTTTCTGTTCTAGGCCTCATCGCAGGAACATGTTGGACTAATTATCAATCATTATAACAAACAAACAGGTCCTGTTGTTCTTATTTGCGGCAATATGTCTAGATGAATTAATTATAATGAAATTACTGGAATGCAAGTTTCAGCTCTTTTCAGGTTAGGTAATTATTGCAATTAATATCAATTAATTCAACCATAATAATATTAATGCCAAGTTCGTGTTAATAACTACCCCAAAAGCTGATAAAAGCTGTAGATCCATGAGAAGGTTTTCACCCTCAAATATAATGAACAGCACAACCCACCTGGAGGGGTACCCTTGAAGAGCTTCTCAAAATGCATGTTTTAACACGAAAGTAATAAGGAAAATTATGGAAAATGCATGTTCTGTCATTCAGAAATTGATTCTGTGCCTTGAATCTCTTCAATATATCTCTATGATTGATATACTGTATGTATTTTTTTAAGAACAAAACATATAACTATTATAAAGAATCTGCTCCATTGACTTTAAATCATCAGGTCAGAAACATCAGAACCAAATCACTTTCTCACCACCAAACAAAATGATTTTCCCGAAGAATGTTTTTGAATAGGGGGTGAACAGCCATGTTGATGAATAAGGAGGGACCAACCCAAAGTAGTATTGCCAAACATTTTTTGGACTGTGGGACTGTGGGTGTTGATTAATCCGGGTGTCTCGTCGTTGGTTCATCACAGCAACCCCATCCGGTCGTGCTACTCCAGTGCCAGGAAAATTCCATGAAGGTTGACATGTTCATGTACCAAAAAGTTCATGGTCTCAACATGATTCAAAGTTTACCCGCGTCAATCCCTTTTTCACAACATGACTCTTTCCATCGAAACATCTCAACAGCCTTTTGTATCTTTTTTTTTGTAGAGTTAATTTGCTCCTTTCCCCATTTTTTAACTGGTTGGTGGTTTGGAACATTGCTTTTATTTTCATTCAGTTGGGAATGTCATCATCCCAACTGACTCATATTTTTCAGAGGGGTAGGTATACCACCAACCAGTGATGTTAGTTTCCCACTAAGAGTGGTTAATTATGATGGCTAGTAGTGGTTAATGAATGTTAATGATGGTTTATAATGTTAATAAACCATGTCTTTTGTCCCACTGCACCCAACCTGGGAATGTCGGTGAGGTGATCTGATTAAACCCACGGCGCACCACGCTGTGGTGCGGACTTTGGCGCGGATCTTGGGCTTTTACATCGAGACGGTCTTCGAACTCGTGCGCATCTCCAACAAGGACGGGATCCCGGCCTGGTAAACCTACCAAAAGCTATGGAAAATGGCCATTGATAGTGGATTTACCCATTCAAAATAGTGATTTTCCATAGTTATGTAAACGTAGAAACCAGAGGGTATGATGGGATGATGGAGCCAACCGTTGTGAAAAAAGGATGAACAACGATGAAAGATACTGGTTTTACCCATTCACAATGTTGGTTTAAGATGGTTTGACTAGATCTGAACCTGTCAAACATGAAAAAAACAAGGTGGGCTGAGAGGTTTACCATTCAAACTGCTGATTTCACTGGACAGGCTTCACAAATCAAACGTGTTGGGGACGGCGGAATCGGGGGGAAGAAATCCTTGGGAGAAAATTTGACGCTGTACTGCCTTTGCTGATTTGTTTGCGCAAGATTTGAAAAGAAGATCATCAAGCAACATCATTTTTCTTTCCAGGTTGAATTCCCAGCATTCTTTTGCGGCTTTTCCTCTGATCTTTCCCAGGACTTTGGTTACCTCGTGGCGTGCTTGAAGTGTTGGAATGGGATGCGCTGATGGCTGCGAAACTCCAACGGTTTACACCTTTAGTAGCAGGTTGGTACAGCTGAGATTGAATGACTGTCAGTTCAAGTCAGAAGTTGTTGATTTTATTTGGCAATCATAATGTGCTAGCATGTCAGTAACTGTGGATGGTTGCGAAATACTGCAGCACCTTGAATGGTTGAAACCCTATAAATGGTATTTTTATCACCAACTGGTGCAGGATTTCTTCCCTCGACCGGATAATACTATGGGTTTAAGAACGATAATCATCACCATGAACAAAGTTAACTATGTAATGATTTTGTGTTATATATTTATTTTGTTTTTAAATAGTATTCTATGTAATGTAAGATTATTGCTTATGTATATTTATATATATATATGTATATATTATACATTTTTAATAGCATTAGCGTGGTTACTATATGCAGGGGTTTAGGTCAGTCACTACGATACCATCCCTGAAGCTACCCTTGGCTGAATTGCTGAAAAGCTCCATAGCCTCTGTGGCCTCCATGCAACCACACAGACTGTTAGATATGGACTGTGGAACAGATACAAATATGTATATATATATATATACACAAACATATATATATATATGCATATGAGTGTGCAATTGTATATATATATATATATATAAATTGTTTAATTACATGTATAATATACTAATATGTATATATTCTATACATATGGTGTTCAGTTTATCATCAAGCCCAAAAAAACACACACCAAAGAACTCCAGTGCTTTTATCGGTGGCAGCCACCGGCCTTAATTAGGTGGAGATTGCGAAGAGCGATTTCCCGGTGAAGGACCGGTTGAAGCTGCCGAAACGGCCCTTCTGGAGCAAGCGAATTCAGGTGGATACCAAGATCCTTGGCCAAGGTGGAACAGCTAATTATTCACGGTGATGATAAGCTGGTGAGAAGCCCCCAAGAAACATGGAGATTTCAACAGAACTGGTGAAAACAACATGAATGTAACAGGATTTCACCAAGAAACATGGGAATTTATGGTTTTTATTAGCCGCTGTGTGATAGCTTGAGTTGGTTCATAAGATGAATTCTATCGCATGGTGGTCGATTTATACAGCAACAGAAACCACCACCTTGACGAGTCCACCAGTTCTCTTGTTGGACGTTTCCCAGCAGTGCACTGATGGTAACCAGTCCCTATATGATGACATCCCCATCATCCTGGTTTTATACGCATACATATAATTACTGTACTTTTATGTAATTATTTATGTTATGCATATATCACCTATGTTATTTAATGTTATTTTTTATTTATTATACATATGGGCATAAATCACCAGGTTTACCACAGATATATATGTACCTCGGCTGAGGAATCTCTGGTTGCCCGTGGGTGGCGGTGAGACTGGTACCATTGTGGTGTCTGTCAGTCGCGTGCAGGTTGGATGGGAGGTCCATCGAAGGTACCAATGGTGAAATTTAATGGTGCTTCATTGTGATTGAAACATCCAAACTGGGGGATGCCAAGTTTTAGAACCAAAGTTTCGACTTTTTGGAGGCATTTGAACTAGAGCCATACAAAGTTTTACGACAATTAACATTAAAAAAAAAAACATTTCTTGCTGCATTGCTCTCACATGCCAAAAAATCCGCCAAGCCGTTTGCTTCCGGGTGCTCCTCTGGGAGCAGGTTGACATCTTACTGATGACAATGACAATGTCTCGTAGTAGCAACCTGGTGCAGGTTGGAGTGCCCATTCCTTCCAAAGCCCTGAGATTTTTAGCCAACAGCTACTGGACGGCAATGCTGGGGTCGGTGTAGGTGCTATTTCCCCGAGCAGCTTTCAGCAGATCAAATGAGAAGGTAATGCGATAACGACGATAACATCATTCATCCCATTCATGGCTAGTATGACCATATACTGTAACTAATTGTATTTATATGATTTATGTTAAACTATATTGATGTACTCCAACAATCAATCATCCGTATTGTGGCTATTTGTATTGAGATACTCCATTGCACTCCGCCAGACGCCAAGGTCGGTAAGGCTTTCCTTAAACCAACCCATTGGTTGTGACAGTACCCTCCACTCAACAAGATTCACCATGAACGTAAGTCATTTCAGAACGAAGCCAGCGAACCACATTTAACTTCATATTTTGATGCTCAACCTTCACATTATCAGCATATTCAGCATATTCCCATGATTTTCCCATGATCTTCCCATTCAACCCCTGTCGATTTTCCTCTAAAAAACACCGACAGTTTCACACCTGGACACCCAGGTTTCACCAAAAGCATCCTGGGCAACATCAAGCGCGGGTGCGCCCTGAGCTCCGATGCACCTTGGACCATGGCGCCGTTTGGCTGGGTTTTTTTTTCATGGTGTTTATACCATGGGCAAAACCATGGGTAAAACCCATGGTAAAACCCATGGTTTTTCCGGGAGATTTTTTAGTCCAAAAAAAAACCATTGAAATGAACATTGGCCAGAAAAAACACCTGGTCGACTAAACCAAGGGGGATTTGATGGAGTTTAATGGGATCTTACGAATGTTTAATATGATGATGGGGTGATGAGGATCCCACTGGTTGAGCAACTGCTAGGCTTCCTCCAATGTAAACGAATAGGTAGATGATAGTCAAGCATAGGCCAGTCACCGGCCCCGATTCCTACAAGGAAAACATTAGATTTTTGTAAAACTTGGATTGTTTGATCGAAGAGAACATCTAGGGGAAAATGCCAAACACAAGCTTTTGGAGATTTGAAATTGTATATTCATGTGGCTGAACCAAGTGTAGCTTGGTCCAATAGTTTCCATCCTGGTTTGGAATCATGTCCTATAGTTCTACGCCCTATGTTGTTGTTGTTTTTTTTGCACGGAACGTTTAAGAGCCTCCAGGTACCCTCCAATTATATTAACATATATAACATATAGGATATAACACATACACATATATATATATATATATATACATATATGTGTGTGTGTGTCCGCCCTCCGAGAAATCATAATTGATTTGGAAAGCTATGAATGCAGGTATCATTAACCATTATTTTGGCTAGCATTAAGCATTGTTAAACCTACAGAATGAGGCCCAGTTGTTAGGTTTTCTCACCATAAACCATCAGTCAGCCATTTTGTAAACCATTACCATTACTTATTAACCATTGTTAACCTACTAAATCTACATAAATGTTGGCATTATAAACCATTAACCGTTGGTTTATGCCATTATTAACCAGTGTTGGTTTTTACCATTACTTATTAACCATAGTTAAACCTACTGAATCTACAGAATCAATGTTAAACATAGCCATTTGTTTAAACCATTGTTATAGACCATTGTTTAACAATCTGTAGGTTATTATTTTTAACCACAATCATTGTTTAACCAATGGTCAATCATCATCAATCATCTATATCATTGTTTAGCCAATGGTCAATGATAATCTGTTATAATAGGTTATTACCTACAGGTTTAATGTTATTGGCTTAACCATTGTTATTATAAACCATTACAGGTTCTTAACCATAGTCATTATTATTAACCATAATCATTGTTAAATAACCATTATTAAACCATTGTTATTAACCATTGTTATATAACCATTGTTAAGCCTTGTTATTACATCTGCAAAAAAATCCTGGGAAAGTTCCGGGCGAATCTGTGCAGGAGACCAGCCCCTGGCACAAGCGCATCAAGCGCGATGCCGATGGCTTTTACCGGGAGCTCTCCGGAGTCGAGGACGGAGAACGAGTTCTGTTTATCCAACAAAAAGGGTCCTACTTCAATGGGGATATATTGATTTACCCTCTGGTGAACTAACATAGCAATTGAAAATGGCCATTTATAGTGGATTTTCCCATTAAAAATGGTGATTTTCCATTGCTATGTTAAATTACCAGAGGGTAATGTGATTTTTATAAAGGGATATTCTAATGGGAATGTATTCGGATTTTTTTGCGAAACATAGAACTCTAAGGAAAATCGAAAGTTGTTTGGAGTCTTGGTACGGCGTTGTCATTACATGGTGATTAATCAGTCATCTATTGGGGAGGTAACCGTCAGCAATGCGGATAGCACATGATAGCACTGGATAGTTCATTTGATAATTTGATATGCCTGGGGATGAACATAAATTAGCAATCTCCCTGGTTTAGCTCGGGTTCACTGGAGGTACAAGTATAACTGGCTAGGTTCAGAAACCAACTTATCACCAGGGGCACGGGGGTACCACCTCAATGAGGGGCCTACCATTCCCTCGGTCCGCGGGGCACACGTCTTGGGATGTTGCCATGAAACTTGCCCAAGTTACAGGAAAGCCCCATCATCATGATATCTTCGTATATCCAACATACATCCCATCTATCATCATCTAAGTGATACATCCATTTTTCCCATCTGGGAATCTGAAGGGGCCCCGTTTTTGCACCGCAAAGACGTGGCCATTTTTCTTCCCCAGGAGTCAGCCCGAAAGCGGCGACAAATTTCCATCTCGGAGTTGCCTTCTGAAGACATTTTCGATCGCCCATGGAGCCTTCAATAGATGGGAAAGGGAGGGCTGCCACAGGATTGGCGTTTTCTGGTGAGTATCAAAAACCCACGAACTATCCCAAGTATAAGTATAATCATGTATAATCTACTACCTAGTTAACTAACTCCGCGGCCCAATTTAGGTAATCATGTAGCTTCTGGCGGCTCCGTTGGAGAGTTTGGAGGTCCCAGATGGTCCCAGTACTTGGTATTCAAACCTCGACAAAGCCATTGATCACACAATGATGGATATCATATCAGGATTATCAGGGTCAAACAATCAGTATTCATGATTTCATGTGGATCAACCCAGCATAGAGACTGTACAACACGGTCAATATCGCACCTCCCCTTCCCATACACCGCGTGGGTGGCCCTGCGTGGGCGAATCCACCACGGAACGTGCAGATCGGCAGCGCAAAGAAGGCATGCCATAGCCAGAGTCCAAGTGTCACCTGGTACCTGAAGATATGGCCTTCTTTCAATAGAATAGGGACAATGATTACAGACACACCCATGTTGTATTATTTTGTCATGTTCAATGTTGGGAGGGGTTGTTCCAAAAAGACAAGGAACAATAACTGGATTTGGACTCTTAGACCGAAGGAGGCCAGGCTTAGGAAAGAGGTGATTTGCTGTTTCTGACTGGTTGGTACACATGTTTCACATCTTCCACCCGAAATGCCAGAAGATCATTGCCCAGATAAAGCAGAATTCAAGGAAAGTGGGACATAGTAGGACCAACAAGCAGATAAGTAGGCTGAACCTGAAGACACAGGCTGTTCCTCACGATCATCCCCCTCAGATCAGGTCCCAGGTAACCAACGGTATGTCGTTTTCCCAGTCTGAATGCACATTAATACAGGCACATACAGGCACAGCAAACTTCAGAATGAACTCAACGTTGAACTGTAACTCTGTTATAGAATGGACTCAACATTTTGACGGATAAATCATATGGGATATCAATCTGCCTGCAGAATCAATGTTGAAACATGTTGCCACAAGAGATGTCACAGTGCCACACATTTGATGCTGCTGGTCGGTTCGTCTTTTGAATGCCACAAGCTGCTGCGAATTGCCATGGTTCCGTCCCGCCAAAAATGGGATTGTTACAGGGTAATCATTCAGCAATCATCCAATAACCGAGATATACTGGTTTGAATTATGCGTGGTTTTACACCAATGGTTATAGCCATAGCCGGGTAATACATAGCCTGAGTTAGTATGGGATTGTCATTGCCATAACTCAAGCTATCAACACATGCACCCAGATGCGTTCGTTTTGGACATAGCATCATTTTCACGCACTTAGAGCATCCAAATTTTCATGGAATAAACATAACACAACATAGATTACTACCTGGTTTGTAGTGTCAAAATGTTTAAACCGCTCCAAGCAAATCCATACCAGAGCAATGCTGATCCCACCTGAGTTCATCAGCCGTCAGCCAGTTCTTCAGCTGTAACCAGGATGGCTGGTGAATCACATGAAGTACCTCCAGTGGCCTGGAAAAATCAAAAAATCACGTAAGTTCGATGGCCTAAAGCGAGGTTTCTTGGGGGCTATTTTATGTAAAATATCGAAAGAAATAGCGCGGACGATTTTATGCTCTTCCTGTGGATTTTGGGAAGTTGATGGTCGCGAACGGGCAACCATGGCCCTTCGAACGTGGAATCAGACTAGCTGTTTGGCCCAATTGGGCCGCGCCCGTGACAGCAGATCAAATCGCCACTGTTAAAAAGTTCAACGCTTCGGACCCAACGCGGTTATGGTGTCCCATCTTGGATCATGCAGATATGGAGATGTGCTCGGTTCATTAGAATTGTGATAGGTACATAACATGATAAGTTTCCGAATTGCCAAGAGTTTCCAAGTCTACTCTATCAACGGTTGATGTTGTGCATCATGGAGGTCGGTGGGATGGCTGGGAAGCGGAAACCAACCAATGTTCTGCAGTGTTTCCCCTGGTTTTTCTATGTTTTTCTTGGCCCATCCAACTGTAGATATCTCTACCGTCTCTGCCATTGTTTTATGATTTTACTTGACAAATCTAGCTTACCTATTTGCGAGTGCCGTTTTGTAGATGATTAAATGCTTTAGTTTGCGGGGAAATCTTCACTGGAAACCATGGTCCAATGGTTCTTCCATTGATTTTCCAATGATGGAGGTTTCCTGGCTTGTTTCCTTCAAACCAATTTCGGGATGGATATTATTTGTCAATATACAGTGTGAACTGCATGTATGTATACAACTAGGCTACATGCACATTTGATATCATTTGATCACATTTGTATTTCTCAGATAGTCCCGTGAGAACAGGGGAAGATGAACAACATTTGGATAGATTTGTGGGGTGCATAATTTCATTGTGCTCAGGGCTGTGTCGTGAGTCCACTTGAATTGCTCCAGGGCTGATGGGTTCGGTGGAATTCCGTGGGGTTCAGGGAAAGATGTGTAACTGGCTTAAAGGAAGCACCGTGTCAAGTTATATACGTGAGTTTTCAAAATGGATGGTGTGTATTATATATATATATACATGTTTCGGGTATCTTACATGAAGACCATAACTAGTAACCAGGGTCAGCCTCAAGTAGAAGTTTCCTAAATGGAGGTACCCCAAATCATCGAAGTCATTAGTTCATTTTACTTTTGAAACCCATGGTGACTTGGGAATCCCATTTTAAGAAATCCCCACAGGATGGTGCCCCCCAGTGATAAGTTGGTTTATAACCCCATCTAAATATAACTATAAGTATCATGCACTATTGTTATCATAGTTATAAACCAACTTAGCTAGCTATGGGGCCCCATCCTGCAAGTATGCACTATATTTTCCATCAGATGGTTGAAACCACCAACCAGTTATTGTCTTACCATGTCTTACCCACATTAATAGGGATCATGGGCTGATCCATTAGGGGAAATCCCACATTAATAGGGAGCTCATGGACATTTGGCTATGGATCAATACCTATGAAAATACCATTTTTAGGGGGTTATTCACATCCATTTACCAGCTATTTTGATGTGAACATCAGGGGTACAAGGTTTTGACACACTGCCATTTATCTTTCCATCTATCTTCGGCTCTCAGTGCGACTTTGACTCCGGCTATCTCCGGCTCCTTCGCAGCGATGTATTCCACACCCTCCACGCCGGGGGGCGCCCTTGCCGCTGGCTACGCGCCGGGGTCACCTTTCAGTTCTGCCGGGGTCCACAGAGGTGCCGATATAGGCTGGCCAGAGTAAGCCCCAAAATCCTTCCAATGAAAAGATAGAAAGGGTGAACATTGCAATTTTTTTTGGATGCGTTTTTGCCTTTTTCTCATTATTTTGGGGTTGTAGATGCATAACTGTGTAAGAAACAAACATGCGGCTGAAAACAGCATATGCAGTGATGTACAGTAATTAGTTTTTGATAAATCTATCATCAGTGCAATCATGTTTGCTTCATGCGGTAATATGTGCAAGGATAAAAATTGAAAGTGCATTCTAAACTTCTAAACATACTTCAATTCACTTTGGGGCCCACTTAAACTTGCGATTTTGCATGATTTAACCATCGGTTGCCGCTCCAACCATAGCTGGATCAGTTGGATCCCGATAAAGATCGGACGTAGCCGGGCTATATGGTATTTCCATGGGGATTTCCATAGGGATTTCCATGGTTAATAATGGTTAGTAATGGTTAATAATGATCTGGTTGATGGTTTCAACCATCTTGAAAAATATGAGTTCGTCAATGGGAAGGATGACATTCCATATATGAAATGGAAAATAAAATCCATGTTTGAAACCACCAAGCCGTTATTATTTGACCGCTATGAATCGTTATAACCATCAGATAATGTGGGTTAAACCATATTGAACCATGAGATGGTTGTAACTGTTCAATGATGTTTGACTAGTAAAACATATCAGCACCATTTAACACCATTTACTCAGTAAACCCAGATATTACCCTTCAACGTTGAGATGTAGAGAAGCTTAAGCCGGGAAAGCTGCATGACGAATGTGGACTTCTGGGAGAACGGTGACGTCTGGGTAAATTTCATCACGACCTCACTGCGACCGAACCCTGGAATCATGGTTTTCATAAGGGAAATCACCCCCAAATGGCCGAACTATTCAGGTTAGTGAAATATTACAATTTACCCAATGTGCAGTACACGCATGTTGAATCTATTTTTTTTTACACTACATAATATGCATATGTACTGACATTATTCGGTGCCGAATTGAAGTGGTCATATCCCAAAACTGGTCAACTCCTCACATATACATATATATATATATATATGTTTCTCGTGGTTGCATGCGCAATTGTTGTGGCTGGAACTTCCAATCTATTTTTGAACATCATTAAACAAATAACGTCTTATAGTACGTCTCACAACACGAGGCATATTATTTATACATCCGTGTGTAGCCACCAGAAGTCCTATTTAGCCTTGCCTATCAAAACCATACAAAGTTCGGCAGTTTTAGTGCCTAAATCGCCTATGCATGCTTAGACATGGTGAAATGTCATGAAATACGACATGACCCGCGTTCAAAAAACCTGTTGACTCATTATTGTAGGGTTTTGTATATCTTGGGGTATATCATCATATCATCATCCACTATAGGAGTCCCTACGAACCAACCACCTGCCACGACCATCATCCAAGGTCCGCAGCGACCGCAGCCGCGGAGCGGTGATGCCGGCGCGTTCCGGAGCAGCGGAGCAGCACATGCAGTTGGTGCGACAGGCGGCACTTTACGGAAAGCTTGGGGTGGTTGTAGCATCATCCCACGTAGCAACTGGTTTGAAACCATAGTTGATCATAGTTGTAAGATGTTGTAAGTCATTTGTAAATGGAATACAGTGAATGGGGACTTACTAACTGGGCTCATTACGCTTGTGAAAGTGATTGTACAGTAGGTGGTTGGTAATTGGTAAGAGCTTAAATCGAAATTGTAGGTAATAGACAAACACTTTATCAAAACCAAATATTTCTGTTCTTTCCAAAATTAAACACACCCCAAGACACCATGGTTTGGTATTGGATCTCTTCATTTTCAGGCCCCTTATTGGTTGTATTTCATATCAGAGTTGCACATAGGTTGCATTTCATGTCATATTTGCTCAGAAATGTGTTCATTTAGGCTAATATCATAAATAATATGTATATATATATATTGACAAATCACATGTCCGAATTTCATATCCATAGCCCAAATTTCACCACAATTCACGTCGAAAACCACACGCGCCAGGAGCTGAACGAATCCCTGGATGCAGCGTTGCAGAAACGCCGGGAGCTCATACAGCACCTTGGGCCACGGTTGCGGTGATGGGAAATGGCGGCACCATGCGGCACCGCAACAGTTCCCGGCTAAGATATACTGTAGCTATTTACCAGCAGAACATGTGCAAAGAGATGGTGGTTTGATGGTGATTTAATGAGAAGTAATTGCATGGGATCTAGATTGGACGGGATTTAATAGGATGTTCCTTGTTTGTCAGCGAAGTCACCATCTGGTAGAAACTGGATGGATCGGGTCGCCCATTCAACATGCATTAAAGTATCCCACCAAAAGTCAAACTTCTTGAGCAAGGGATCAACAAACCACTAAGATCTCACGGAGAGAAGAAACATATTCAACTTCTTGAGGTTGCAAAGTTATGAATCATTTCGCGAAGCCACGTTTTGGAGTTGCACGGTTTCAAGCCACATTATAGCGGATTGGCTCTTCTAATTGCAAGGTTGGACAGCTGGACAATTCGTCCTGCAATGAGCATTTTTGTGTTAATCTGAAATTGGTTATCATCAATGATGCTAGCTACCTCCATGAACTGTCGAGGGATTATAGAGTCCCGGGAATGATTCAAAGGTAACACAGGAAATCAGCCAAGAAAAGATTGGCTGGTGTTTCATGGTTAGCATTTCCGTGCATTTCCTATATACCCTCTGGTAATTTAACATAACTATGGAAAATCACCATTTTTATTGGGTAAATCCAGTATCAAATGGCGGGTTTACAAGAGGGTTTTCCCACGTGCCGTTCCACAACCCGTTTGAGCAACGGCCGTCTGCCGATGTCTGCCGTTTGACGCCCAGGACCTTAGATCAACTCACCCACAAGCCGCTTGGAGCCCGGCTGGGGAGTGTCAATGTGGAAAAGATATGAGCTACCGCCAAAAAGGTCTATGTAAGGGATATGTATTGGAATGGAATATAGGTCAAAACCTCCAAAAACGAAGGTGACCCTTTATAACGAAGGGAAAGCGTCAGGAAAGAGTGGTG
>Ga0126342_10002896_pt1 | contig 27610 bp, 31 predicted proteins | sample Cyp1metagenome_FD_92528 | JGI IMG/M metagenome (GOLD analysis project Ga0126342, IMG submission 92528) | Coral microbial communities from Lord Howe Island, Old Settlement Bay, Australia - Cyphastrea 1 metagenome | ecosystem: Host-associated > Invertebrates > Cnidaria > Coral ... | reverse complement strand
GACCAGAAGCAACAACAACAACGACGACAACGAAGATGCAGCTCGCAGCATGTCATGTCCGCAAGTTCAGATGAAATCCCCCTCTCTCTTTACCTCCCCCGACCCCTACAGGCATCGCCGGTGTGCGAAGCTCTACAATATATATATATGTATATATATATTATCTATCACATATTGTGGATACAGGACATATATCATATCATATCATTAAAAATATATATATATCATGTATGGGTGTGTATATATATATATATATATATATATATATCATGTATGTATATGTATATATCACATATGCATGCATCATGTCTATACTGTTTGTCATATATATATATATGTGTGTGTGCATGCATACATATCATATATATATATACACACACATAGTTACACAACTATCATAATATCTATATGTATATATATACACGTGACAATCAACTTAAATGATCTTCAACAACCGGCGAATCTCAAGGATCCAGAAATCTGCAACAGAATCGGGCCACAAGCCTCTGAGATCCGGCAAAGGTCTTCACAAAATCCGGTCAAATGGTCAAAATATGATCATACAATTTGATGTACCACACATATGGGAATGGTTTATTACATTTTATTACCACCTATAAAAATGCTGATGACTGGGAGGTGGTGTTTGTGGATTTTATAGCATTGTTTTACCCACATGACCGACATTTCAATTAGGCCAGAATTGTCGGGCAGCTGTTCATCCCCAATCCTCGGGGAGATCTGCAGCGCAAAGTTCCGGCCCTCTGAGTTGACGGCCACCTGGATCCGGGAGATCCATCAACCGCGCGGCTCCGAGGCTCCGAATGATTGGAGAACTCTTGAGATTCAGATGCTACCAGTTAATGATCAACATTGGTTGGACAATTTCACCATTAAACAAATCCAAGAGAGCCAAGAAAAATAAGAAAATACCCACCATTTATGAAGTTGGCTTTCGAAAGGATTCTTGAAAAGAGTTTTGGACCAATTTGTGAGGCACTTGCCGCGACCTGCAGGTCACAAATGGCCGACTCGGTGTTCAAGCCACAGACGCCAGTGTCGTCTGGAAGCTGCGAAATCTCCTGACAGTGACAGATATGGCATGGGGTTGTCTCAAAAAGAAGCCCATTCTCCCCTGGTTTGAAATCATGTTCCCTACTAAAACTCATTTTTTGGAATTTTGCAACAAATCCACAAGCCTTATTGGAGGTGGGTACTATCTGTAGCACACATGTCTTGATTGTCCGATTGTCAAGAGATGCACATCCACCATTTCTTCAGCCATAGCTGCCTCCAGCACTGCCTACTTTGCGCAAGTCCCAACACTTAGAAAGACTGACAGAGAAGGCTTATCACGGCAAAAGTGGAAGCTGAACAACACCAACCCTGCTGGCCCATCCATGCCCATATCACAAGCATGGGAAACACCGCCTGGATAGTCACCAAATCATATCCTCGGGCACTCTAATCGCGTTCACAAGCTCCCATGTAGCAGCTGTAGCAGCAAAGATAAAAGACGTGTGCCAGGAGAATATCCTCATTATTTGCCATGAAATCCCATTCTTTTCAATTTGTTTTGCAGCTGTGAAGCCAATGTACAAAGGGCACATACGCCCGAGCCCCAGACCAACCAAACCAGCCTGCCACCCTCAGCAAATAACTCCAAGCAGCGACGAATGGTCACGGCAAGGGCTTCCAGTACTGCTGATTTGGAGGCTTTGCTGACACCATAGTTTTGGATGTTGAAAGTTGCCTCGGCATGATGAAGGTGTTCCCCTAACGGAAAAACGTCAGGCGAAAACGGCGAAAACCTCCTGCAACTCCTATGCTGCAAACTGAGGAGTGCAAAAAGTAGAAGTTTGACGAGATCTCCAAAAAAATGAGTTGGATGGTTTTCCAAACGAGTCCTCCAAACTTCTCGGTTTTTCTTGCCAAAATGTAACATGTTTGAAAATCTCAAGGTAATGCGCGTGCCGGACACTACATTGCTTATCTATTATATATATATATGTGTGTGTGCATATTGTTTTGGAGAAGTTCGTTACCAGTAGTATGTTTTTGTCGCGGTATCGACTTGTCACAGCTCACAGTCGCACACTCCAGGTCACAAATCAGCCAACTTTGGCTGAAGTCGAGATACGAAGAAGATTCCATCACAAGTGGCTGCCTGATCCAATCAATCAAAACCTTGCAATCAGCAAAGTTGTCAAACATTGCCAAACTGTTCAAATCTATAGACATAAATCGTCCTAAACTGTGTGCAAGGTGTCCAATTGGTATTAAGGGTGTTGTCGTTATTAAATCGAAAGAAAATGCAACGCATCTGTTTTTACCATTTTTTTACCCAAAAAATGGATCTTTTCCAACACCTTCTGAAAGCTTCAACCATCAGTGTCCAAGCTCAAACTTCTCGCCTCGGAGAGTTGCTGCGAGCTTTCAGCAAAGGGAAGCCAGAGGAAACGGATCCACCACATGGCGCGGTGAAACAACGAATCCCCTGGGAATCCTGGCTTCAAAGAGATGGTGTCTTGGGGTCTTTCATGTCGCTATTCAAAGGTTGATGTTCACTTCCCGGCTTTCGGTCACTTTCAGACTTTCAGATTGCATATCTGGCGTGACCATCAGTTGCCACGTGTGTCTTCAATATCTCAAACTGAAATTCTCCGTGGTGGACAAAGTTGAAAAGGTGAGACTAGCTGAGGGAAACACCTGAGACCCAATGCGACATTGAGTTTTTAGGGGGATCGCCTGAAAAACGTCTTGTTCATCCAGGCTTGGATAAAAACGGCAGCACCCCATCCCACGTGGCATCGGAGCAGCCCAATGCCCAATGCCCTTGCCGCGCCACACCGCTGCGGTGGCTCCGGCCTCTTTGGGCCTGGCAGTGAGCCAGTTTCCATAACGAAGCCCTACGGGCAGCTTATGGGAATGGGTTCCATCGGTGTCCCTATAATTTCCTTGGACATTGTCATTGAGATCAAGAAGAACAAGAAAAATAGGAAAAATAAGAAGGAAATTGATGGGAAAAAGTCATCTTTTGTTGTGGTGGTGGTGATCGTCGTGGCGCGACAAATGGTGACGTTGACGGATGTTAACGGTCATGGTGACTGTCACGGTGACAGTGATGGTGATGGTGATGGTGCTTGATGCTGAAATCTGGAGGTCCAAACCAGGTTCAAATCAGACCGGTTGGCAGGTCAAGCATCAGTCATGCCCAAAATTTCTATGGGCAAATACCCAATCACTGCTAATTCTCTTTGTGAAAGGGGTGGATTTCTATCGCCATCTTTATCAATTTGTTCTTTTTGTCAAAAGTTGGCCAGTTTAAAATAGTGCCGTCATTGAAATACAATATAGGGAAAATATTGAAAATTAATGAAAATTATGTTTTCATAGGTTTCCTCTAGCACCGGATGAGGGAAATCGCAGATCACCAAGCCAATGGAGGCGTCCATGAAGCCATCCCCCACCTCCATGACTCGCCTCTCCTGACCATGCTGGAGATGCTGAGATGCTTATCCCGATCCAATTGACACTAGCTTAGATGCATGGCAAAAAAACAACAAAACTCATCAATTTGAAAATGGCTAACTCATTGACTTCAAATTTCATGGAATCACTGAACCAACACTTGCCGAACGGGCTCCTGCTTCTCTTGCAGCCTGTCAACCAGGGCTCACCGGAGATGATCAATCTGTCGTGTCTTGGAATATGTTCACAGTGCACGTGGCAGCGAAAGAAACAGTTTCCATGTGTCGTTCACCTGTCACACCCCAATCCTGATGCTTGTTGCTTCGTATCTTACGTGCCAAGTTTTGTTTGTTGGTTCTATGCTGAGGGGTGTTGAAGAAAGCATAGAAAACCATGTAGAGCCGAGCCACTCAAGATCATTCCGACACCCCAACGCCCAAACGCGTCCTCGTCCGGGGATCCAGTCTCTGCGGAGCCTGTCACAGATGAAATCCCCCGACGTCATTATCGGGCCAACTTAGTTGAACGATTGCGCAGTAGTGGGGAGTGAAGGTCGCCGCCACACAGGACCTGAAGGATTGAAACCAAAATTAAGACCCAAAATCCAATCACCCCATCACAGATTTCTCGCTGGGGTGGTTCAAGGGAAAAATTAAAGGAAACCAAGGCTCTTTACCATTGATTGTACAGTAGGAAGTAGGAAGGTTCTGTATATGTTCTCTTCATATAATTCTTGGATTTTTGGTGCGTTCTTGGGAGAATTTCAAGAATCCCAGGACAAATTCTGCTAGCGGATTCCCAAAATGGGGAAGATGTCGCCTCCAGAACTCGGAAAACCGTGCCTGTGGCACTGGGGGTGCCGGGGGCGCCGGGGGCGCCTGGGCTTCCTGCCGTGGTTTCAGCTCCAGCAGCCTCTCTAAAAGGGACAAGCTACAGCAAGCTGTCCTGCAGGGCCCACTCCAAAGCTTGTTTCGCCTCCAGCCTTGGCTCTGGGAGAATCTTGGTTAAAAACAACAAGAGTATCTGAAAATTCTGGGGTTAAAAGTTTGATGAGGGCAACTCAACGGGGAAGATGATGATTCACCTGTGGATTTCGGGGTTGTACCATGTTGCACCATGTTGTAACATGTTGTACCATGTTGTACCCCATTCCTGGACAAAGGCATGCAACTATCACTGGCTGGTCATATTTGGAAAGGTTGCGCCCGCATAAATATTGGCTGCCTGGTTCTTGAAGTAATCTATGATTTCTCGAAGAAGGCCCCATGAACTTCGGTGAGAGTTCTAATTGAGAATTTTAATTCAAAATGATACTATACACCGCACCACGCACCACCCACATATTGATCAACAAGCAGCTCCGTTATCCAGGCTGATATTGCTGAACCATCCAGTTTTGTGAGGTCAAAACATGCAAACAAAACGCCACATGCTACAGAGGGTCAGCTGCTTTCAAGCCAGTTTCCTACCCAGATTTGGAAAGTTGAGATGTCCATATAATATGTCCATATATTTCGTGTCAAAAACAAATGATCCTAGCATAACATGTTTCAGTTTTGCGGGCACACTTCGTGCAAAAATTGTGAGTTTCTCACATGGCGATAACTGAGTCACCCAACTGCTGACTATCAGGGCTGGGTGGGAAACTCGCTGGTGGAGAAACACCTGCGCAGGCAAGATGGAGCCGTCAAAGCCGGCAACCCTCCCACAGTCCCACGGGCCCACCATGGATTTCCGGTTCCCCAATTTTGACCCACATCCAAACCTGAGGATTATTTTGTGAAGTCCGGTCTGGGGCCGGTGCGAACCATCTCCTGCAAAACAACTCCACTGTTGAATTTTAAAGAGTCCGTCAACTGGTTGCTCCCACCAGAATTGGATGGGACTGCAACTATGATATTAAATTCCAACAAAATGCAGAATTGAATTGGTACGAACCAATATTCAAGGCCAACAATATCCACAGATTCCCTGACCATTTTTGGTGATTCACCATCCTACCTTGCCAGCCATCTGCAGGTCCGATGGCACCACATTTGGCCCACCAGGCCTTGACTATGTCGGTTCCAGGCCGGTCTTTGCTGCGCCTGGTTCCCACCGTCAGTTCCCAAATGTGTATTCCGAACACAAACAATGTTTAGGCATGCATACGTGCGTACATGCATGTGTATACATATATATATATATATATGTATGTGTGTGTGTATGTATATGTATATTGAACATGTATATGTAAATGTACGTGTATGTCTATAAATGTAAATGTAAATGTTTATATGTTTATGTGTGTGGATGTATGTATGTATGTATGTATGTATGTACGTACGTATGCATGCATGTGTATGCATGCATGCATGTATGGATGCATGTATGTGTGTATGTGTGTATGTGTGTATGTGTGTATGTGTGTGTATGTATGTATGTATGTATGTATGCATGTTTGCATGTATGCATGTTTGCATGTATGCATGTATGCATGTATGTGGTTTTCATGTATGCATGTATGCATGTGTGTATGTATGTATGTAATGTATGTATGTATGTTTGTATGTGTGTACGTGTGTATCTGTGTATGTGTGTATGTATGTATGTATGTATGTATGCAATGTATGCAATGTATTGTAATGTATTGTAATGTAATGTAACGTAATGTAATGTATGTATATGTATGTATATGTATGTATATGTATGTATTTGTACGTATTTGTATGTAGTGTATGTATGTATGTATGTATGTATGCGTGCATGGATGGATGTATGTATGTGTGTATGTATGTATGTATGTACGTACGTACGTATGTATGTATGTATGCATGTATGTATGTCTATCTGTCTGTCTGTCTGTCTGGGTGTGTATGTATGTATGCATGTATGTATGTTTGTATGTGTGTACGTGTGTATGTGTGTATGTATGTATGCATGTATGTATGTATGTATGCATGTATGTATGTATGTATGCATGTATGCATGTATGTATGTATGTATGCATGTATGTATGTATGTGTATATACATATATACTTATATTCATGTGCAAACATAATTGTGTGTATATTCATATATTTGTGTGTGTGTCCGTGTGTGTTTACGTATGGACATATATGTGCAAACATGCTTGTTTCAACCTGTCCAAATTAAATGCCGATTATACATTTATGCACATATCTCGGTGTATACATCAAGGCGTATACAAGTGTATTCATAGTTGCAGATATCTATATGTAGAATGTATGTGTATATGTAAGTATATTAAAATATATATATATATGTGGGTATGGAGAGATGTTGATGCATGGATACATGGTACATCAGTACATGCGTGTACTTGTCATTCACAGGTGTATTCTATATATGTAAATAGATTTATATATATATATACATACATACATAATTAAAGATAATGTGCTGATGTATCTATACGACGTATACTCAAAGTGCATTGGGTCTTCAAAGCCCATCCAATTTTCCCAATACGCCTGTGGCACTGCCATGCTTGGCCACTGGGAAAAAGCCTGACGCTTGACACCATGATTCATGGTTTCTATCCGGAGGCTACAAAGATAATTTACAGATATGTTTCTATATAGGTATATGCATTTATGTGCATGCGTGTCTACATTACAGGTATATATGTCTGATATAGGTGCGCCGTAGGTTTGCTCCAAACAGCAGAACGGAACCAGAACCGAACCAGAATGGAACTCTGAAATCCTGCTGTTGGGTACCAGTAGCTGGGTTAACCGTAGTTTTATCAATAGGACGGGGATATCAACCAACAAACATGAAGATGAAACTGCGTATTGTTCCAGCCGTCAGGATTTGGCGATATGGTTAGTAGTTCTTTGGGAGTAGAATGCGCTGTGATGCGTTGGTTTGCCACTGAACCTTGAAAGGTTTATAAAAATGTCAACCAGTAAGTGGCCTGGTCAAAACTTGGCTGGGTAGTTTGATACTTTCATCGTTTGCCATAGGTATGGTTCAATGCATCAAAGTATGTATAACGCATACATATATATATACAGATAGACTAGATAGATGTGCAAATTAACATTTACATAGTGAGAGAAAGAGAGACACAGAGAAAGAGAGAGAAAGAAGAGAAAAAGACTGATGACACCAGGTAAACACATGTAGATTTATATATGAATATAAATTGATGACACAGTTGCATAATATCATGAAATACGTTGAAGTAGAAGATATGCCTGAATGGATTCCAAGCTCATACTCTTTGCATGATTCGGTGTCTGTCGTGGAGCTGCCTCCGGTGAAATGGAGCGAGAAGAACGAAAGGCCGAGGGAGTGCTCATCGCCTCACGAACTGCACATGGGGCGACGGGCCCCGTAGGGAACATGGCAATTGAAAATCCAATATGCGAAACAAGGCCAACCAACGAACCCGAATGCCGTCACGGAAAGCCCTGGGGTGAAACAAATCATGTCAACAGTCTTGTGCATTCTTCCCCTGTTACCGTACCAGTGAAGACTGTGGAGCGTGGAACCTGGAGTGCAGAGTGTGGAGTCCGAAGAGTAGGTTCTAAACAGTGGGGTGTTGAGTGTGGAATGTAGGTTGTAGAGTGTGAAACGAGCATTGTGGGGTGTGAAGTGTGGGGTGTAAAGTGTGAAGTGTAGACTGCGGAGTGTCAATTGTAGAGTATGGAGTGTAAAGTGCAGAGTGTGGCGTGTGAAGTGCAGAGTATGGAGTGTCAAGTGACAAGTGTAAAGTGTAGAGTGCTGAGTCCGGAGTGTAAAGTGCAGAGTGCGGAGTGTAAAGTGTAGCCTGTGTACAGTAAAGAGTGTGGAGTGCAAACTGAAAAATGTAAAATGTAAAGTCTGAAGTGTAGAGTGTGGAGTGTAAAGTGTAAAGTGTAGAGTGTACAGAGTCGAGTATCGTAAAGTGTAGAGTGTAGAGTGTACAGCGCGGAGTGTAAAGTGTGAAGTGTACAGTGTTAAGTATACAGTGTAAAGTGCGCAGTGCGGCGTGTAATGTGCAGAGAAGTGTAGAGTGTGAAGTGTAAAGTATGGAGTGTGGAGTGTAAAGAGTAGAGTGTGGAGTGCGAAGTGGTAAGTGCAAAGTGCGGAGGAGTGTCAAGTGCAAAGCGTGAAGTGCAAAGTGTAAGTGTAAAGTGCATATAGTGTGTAGAGTGTGGAGTGTAAAGTGTCAAGTGTAGAGTGTGGAGTGCAAAGTGTAAAGTGCGGCGTGTAAAGTGTAAAATGTAGAGTGTGGGGAGCGCGGAGTGTTAAATGTAAAGAGTCAAGCGCGGAGAGACAGTAAAAAGATGTAAAAAGTGTAAAGTCTCCACTGTGGACTGCGGAGTGCACAGTGTAAAGTGCAAAGTGTGAAGTGCAGCGTACGTAAAGTGTAGTGTGGGGAGGGCCGAGCGTCAAGTGTAGAGTGTGGGGTGCAAAGTGTAGAGAAGTGTAGAGTGTGAAGTGTAAAGTGCAGAGTCGGGAGTGCAAGGTGTAGAGTGTGGAGTGTCGAGTGTAGACATTGAAGTGTGGAGTGCAAAGTGTAAAGTGTAAAGTGAAGTGTCGACTGTGGACTGCGGAGTGCACAGTGTAAAGCGTAAAGTGTGGAGTGCAATGTGCGTAAAGTGTAGTGTGGGGAGAGCCGAGTGTCAAGTGCAGAGTGTGGAGTGTGAAGTGTAGAGTGAGAAGTGTAAATTGTAGACTGTGGGGTGTATATAATGTGTAGAGTGCGGAGTGTAAAGTGTAGAGTGTGGGGTGTGCAGTGTACGGTGTGAAGTGTGGAGTGTAAAGCATAGAGCGTGGAGTGTTTGGTGTCATGTGTGGAGTGCAAAGTTTAAAGTGCGAAGTGCGGATTGCAAGGTGTAAAGTGTAATGCGCAGACTGTCGGGTGACAAGTGTAAAGTGTAAAGTGTGGAGTGCACAATGAAAAGTGGGAAGTTTGAAGTGTAGATTGCAAAGTGCAGGGTGTAAAGTGTTGAAGTGTACAGTGCCGAGTGTAGGGCGTAAAGATGCGTAAAGTGTAGAGTGCGGAGTGTGAAGTGTAACGTGGAGCACGTTGAGTGTAAAGAGCAGCCATTGAAGTGTAAAGTGTAAAGTGTAGAGCGTGTAGTGTTAAGTGTGAAGCGCGTAGTGTAAAGAGTAGAGTGTGGAGTGTGAAGTGTAAAGTGTGGAGCGTGGAGTGTAGAGTGTGGATTGTAAAGTGAACAGTGTGAAGAGTAAAGTCTCAATTGCAAGTATGGAGTGTAGAGTGCGGAGTGTAGAGTGTGAAGGGTAGAGTGTGAAGTGTAAAGTGTAAAGTGCGGAGTGTAAAGTGTAGAGTGTGGAGTGTTAAATTCGGAGTGTAAAGTGTGAAGTGTAAAGTGCGGAGTGTAACGTGTCGATTGTAGACTGCGCGTTGCATATTCGGAATGTCAACTGTGGAGTGTACAGTGTAAGGTTCAGAGTTTGGAGTGTGAAGTGCAAAGTCTAGTGTGTGGAATGTGAAACATAAGGTGTGAACAGTGGACCCACAGGAAGCGCAACAATCGCATTCAGGATTAGGGAAACGAAAGAACTGAGAAAGCGCTCTGGGAATAAATCTCTAGGGAAGGGGTGCTCATGGAGACACTGGCCCTGGCGTTGAGTGCAAGGGTTTGCAGACCTAGGATTGCTGGCAGAGTCAATCCATTCGTACCAAATTCTGGAGTGAAGTCGGAAGGCAACCAAGTGAGCGAACTGGCAGATCGCGTGGACGTCAAGTTGGGTACTGGTAGCTCTGATTAGCGACGAAACAGCTGCTTGGCTGTCGACAAACCATATGACATCTCCACCTCGGAAGTACTGAGGGTAGAGGTCGGGTGTCACCAGGGCGGCTAGCGATTCACCAGGGTAGATCTGTTGCCGCCGCGGGTTCCAAGAATCCAAAGTGGATCGTGGTACTAGGCAAGTACCTCCCAAAGTCGGATAGTCTGGATGGAAGATCGCCCATCCCAAACGAAGTTCACCTTCTTCAAAGCTGGCATCAGTGTAGATACGAGTCACTGGATGGTGTGAGGCCTTGATGTTGATGTCACGAGGTAATGCATCGCTGACCATGTCAAATAGCAAGGGGCAAGTGTCTGGCGTTGGTGTTCAGCAAGATGAGGGGTATCATCCCTCTGCATAGCCGTGAAGACTGGGCCGGCGAGGCGGCCAACACGGCCAGCACACATAGACCACGTCCAGTTGAGGTCCCCGCGGAGTTTGCTAGCCTGTGTCTCGGTCCAACATGGAAGAGTCGATGGCTTGTTGAAGATGTGAAAATACTTTGGCCTTCGTGGACGCTTTGGATTGAAAGCGGATGAGGCCATCTGGGAAAGCTTGCCCAACATGTACAGATGTGCCCAGGTAGTGGCGGTTAGCCGTTGGGCCACATGATTTGGCAGGCTGCGGAGGTACACCCACCAGTCTGAAGACAAGCTGTAGGCCTGCATGGTTGGGTGACTAAGCTGTCTTGGATAAACTCCAAAGAGAGTTCATCATCAAAATAGGCCGCCGCCATGCCAAGTAGGCATCTACGAGCAATGGCAATACCAAGTTGAGGGAAGCGGTTGAAGGCCACAACTGCAGACTCAAGTCCATACGCCAAACCGTATAACCTGGTGAACCGCCATCCCAAATCAGGCACGTACACAGCGATGTTGGAGAAGGGCAAATGAGCATCACAGACTGCAAGACCACGGTATGCGTCAGGGAGATCGTCAGTGCCTAGGCGTAGGGCGAGCCAGTGCAACGGGTCATCATCAGGGCCTCCAAAAGGCATGAGGCGCTGGTGCATCGCCTGGGCAGCCGTAGCAACAAAGTCCACATTGACTGTTGCTATTGTTTTTTTGCATGTGGGTGATTCGATTCTGGCCCGATTTGCGGCCATTATCGATGACCCTTTGCCTTCCGTCCGGCTGGCAAATCAAAAACCTTTCCATGAACCTTCATTGGGAGGGCCCATACAGGCGATCAAGATCAGAAGCAGTGAGTAGTTCACTACAAATTTTATTTTTCTGCTCCTCCTAGGTAATGCTCAAGATGACATCCGCATTCTTGGGCGGCGGTGACCGAAGGAGGCGTTGCAAGTCAACAGCTCCTGCAGACCAAGTGGTAATGCCAGCCTTGTCAGATTGGTGGATCTGCTGGAACACGCCACATGGTTCAACCTTGCCAACACTGGGATAGCCTTGGGGGAGATGTTGGGCTTGGTCACGGTCAGGCCAACGCAGCAGGCCAGCGAGGCAGGCGACAAAGGCTGGGTGGTTGCTGCCACTTTTCCCTGGACCCAAGGGCAACATCGAAGGGCCGTATTGGCTCTGGCTACGGTCTGCAGGATATGCCGCTGAGCCGTAGCGAGTGCTGAGAGGTGATCCCGCCATGCACAAACGCATTCGGCCACGGAAAGGACATCAGGTTCTGGCCAATCTCGCGGTCGGAAGGGCGAGTCGAGCTCTGCGGAGAGAGCTATGTGCGCTTCTGGTCCAAGACCAGGGGCAGCAGGTGGTCCAGACCTCTGGATGTCTCGGAGGCATACCTCTGGCCTCAAAGATCTGTGCGCGGTCGCGTCCCCATAGTGGTGCATCTCCCAGGTTCATCCACGGCTCACCTCGAAGTCGCCTCCAAGCTGTAAAGACTTGGAGTCGCTGTAGTTGGCAAGCTCGAAGGCGATGATAGGTGGTCTGCCAGACTGTATCCTGGATCTGCGGCAAGCTGCATTTCCTGAACGACATCCCAAGCATTGAGCAGATCCGGCATGCTATCAAGGCGGCCTGGTTCCCAAACAGTACGTTGGAGGCGGGCCCGTAGCGCCACTTCAGAAGACCGGCTGTTGGAGCAACTTCGCTTCCAATGGCTGGGGAAGGAGCATGAGGATGACCAGGATGGAAGGGATGTGAAACGGTTGGGTCTGGCGCCGGTCAGGGCTTTCTAGGACTCCCACAAGCTGGGCGTGCTCCACACATTCTGGTTGACGCCATTGGTCACCTTTCCACCAGAGCGAGGGCTCTTCGTAGGCACCAGGTGGGAAGTGCCGGCAGTCCTCGTAGAAGCGCTGGGCTGCTAAGGGTGGTACCTCACCAACCTGTCAGGGTGATAAAATTATCTGGTGAATGTGTGCATAGGGTGCTGCCCCCTCGCTGCAAGACCTTCACAGGGTCAATCATGGAGTGGAAGCCATCTTCCCAGGTCACTCTCAGCGGCACAAGTTTGTTGCCGGCGTAGCGCAGTTCAGGGGGGCCAGGGCTGTACGCTGTTTGGGTGCCCAAGTCCAAGACTCAGGCAGCCGGACGTTCGGCTCCAGGCCACGCCGGCGCGAACATAGCCAAGAGAGCCGGTTTCGTTGCACCCAGCCGCAAGTGGCAGCATTGATCCGGAGTGGCTGAGACCGCATCCATGCATTGTACTGTTGCAAAACACTAGCGGGCACTAGCTCTTCAACAAGCTGTGCTAGTAGTAATGGTTGTTGGGATCTAGGGTCGGAGAGCCCTCGCCTGGGACTGTTCAAAACACTGTTACCCTGGCATGGACTCCCCCAATCAGAATCCCCCTGGGCGCCTGCCGTCTGACAAACGGTCTGAGGTCACCCACCTTGAGCTGCTCCACCTGCTCGATGTGCACAATTTTGGGCATCACCTGGGCAGCGCACTCACGGGCTTCAGGGTCACTTTCAGCAGCTAAAGCGTAAAAGTGCACCCCGACGTCAAGCATGCTAACGACAGGCCAGAAAATCCACCCCAGAGGTCTAATACAAGCCATGTACCCTTAAACGGCTGGCTAGATTGGGGGAGATCAAAACGTCGGTTTTGCAGCTGCCAATCGGTTGCTCCCACCAGTGTGGTTGTCGGCTACCGGCGTGTGGGCAGCACGATGGGCTTGAAGGCGGTGGGCAGCACCGGTCCCACTATGCGCCGCTGTCACTTTCCTGCGGCCTGGGGTGCAGCCAATCTGTGGGGTCTGCACCATTCCCTGACCTTTCGGTCGGCCGGGCCCTGTGGAGCTGTCCCTATTCGGAGTCCTTGGGGGTGGTTCATGCAGTTGTGGCTGGTCGAGGCACAGGCCTGGAAATTCTTCATGCGAACATCACATTGGTGAAGATCTTTGCAGCTCCACGGTTGTCACTCCACATCTTGCATAGCCTGCGGCCTCCTTTAACCATGCTGTCGCCCGACGGTCTGGCCTACACACCCAGTGCTCAGCCAAAACCGCCAGGGCCTTGAGGTCAGTGGCACCCCCCCAAAAGTTTTGAAGAGGGGATCAACTTTGAGCCAAGATTGGCAACAAGGTTGATCATGTTACACCTCAAGGTCTCATGCTACAAAGCCAGTCCCTTCCCAACCAACCATACAAGATATACAAGTGTGTGGAGTGTAGAGTGCAAAGTGCGGAGTATAGAGTGTAGATTGTAGAGTCTTGTACGGTATGGATTGCGGATGTGGAATGTCAACTGTGCAGTGTAAAGTGTGGAGTGTAGAATTCGGAGTGGAATATAAAATGCTCAATGTAATACAGCAGTGGAAAGTGCGGCAGGTAGAGTGGGGGCAAGATGCAACATCAACAAGTAGTTCCCATGCCATGCGAAATGGCACGAAAGGCGAAAGCAACATTGCAGCGCGCGCAGCCGTGCCATTGCAGAAAGCGGCAATTGCAAGCACAAAAGTCTCCCAAATACTGCGCCTGCCACGAAAAATGAGATTCCACGCACGACGGATCCGCACCAAACGCTGCACCTACCACACAAAACAACCTGCCACGCAAGTGGCACGTTGTGACCACGTGACGCAGCGCGGACAATGTGATTCGCCAAAAAACACGCAACTCGACACATCTAAAGTGCTGCGCCTGCCACGCAAAATGACCATGGACATGTCCAAAGTGCTGCGCCTGCCAGGAAAATGCAACTCGTCTTTTGCAAACCTTGCAAGAGTATTGCGCCTGTCCCGCAGAACGACTTTGGGCGCGTTATGAAATATGTTGGAATGTCACAAAGTGCCACGCCTGCCACACGAAACAGTGCCACGTGACGTTTCAAACCTCCAAAAGCGACCACTTTTGCAGCACTCCCCATAGGCACGGCCATAGGGCCTTCACCACGGTCGTGCCGACGACGGTTGTGAACACAAAAGCAGCATCGAGCGAACACAGGTCCACCTCTAGACCCCCAAAGTACAGTAAAACAAGAACCCTTCGCTGCCCATTCAGGAGAAAGTTGTTACGGGAATTTTATCTATACCGTCTATACCTATGTATGTGTATATATATAGGGATTTCAATTGCTATGGTTGATTACCGGATGGCAATAAAATGATCAACAGTGGAGGGCTGGCGTTCCGTATTCTCAGACAACACCACATCACCCGTCACATCACACAAGAAACGGTTCGCAGTGTGTTTGAAAGATCTGGGAGGCAACCATTATGCCCCATGGTGCCCCCAAGTAAATCCATCGGTTCAACATGTGCCGTGGTAGTGAGTGATCCTTGGGTCCGTAACTTCCCCCTTGCCTGATAAGGTCGCACAGGGCTTAAATCCTGGCTCTGATGGAGATTTGATCCCGCGATGAAGCGAAGCTGAGAGCTGCTTATTACAGGGTCAGATCTGGCGATGGCCCTGAATTCTCTAACTGCAACTAAGAACATGGCTGCTCCGGACCAAAACTGTGATCCTGCTGGTACACTCTCAACTCTACCCAAGTCCCAAGTCCCATGCCCAAATCCCTTGCCAGCCACTCCTTCATGACTTCTTCAGCTGAATGGATCTGTGCCTCTGAAATAATGGAAGAAAACCAAGGGGAGAACCTGTGGGAAAGGGCCTCGGGGGCCATTTGTAGACATGCCCATATCTTTTGAAAGGCCAACCTGCATGGGGCCAGTCATCACCCTTGGGATGATTCCCAGCTTGAAACAGAAACGAGCAAAAAGCTGTGCAATTTCATGCTCAAATATACCACTACTTGGCTGGAACAAGTTCAACTAGAACAAGTTCAGCATGTCCAGAAGCTGCAAAACAAACCAGCAAGGTGTATCTCAAATTAGGTTCCGCGAAATCCTGTCCCTGTTAAAGAAAGGGGTACGGATCAAAAAATCGAACCCTCGGCTCTCAAAGCGAGAGATATAAAACATATTGAAACAAAATGATTTTTGTCAGAGCAACGTTCAGTAACGCATGTATACGTATGCGTATACCTATTTGCGTGTGTATATGTGTATGTATGTGTGTCTGGGGGGTGGCTTTTCAATAGTTGTTCGCGTTCTTTCTCGTTGGCGGGCCCGATTTTGAACGCTGCCCCAACAAGCTCACACCTGCAGATCTTCCCGGTAGCGTCGCAAGGCTAACCTGCAGATGTTCTCTGAGATTAGCCAAAGAGTCCATTTCCCCTCTTGTAACTTAACAGTTTGCGAAGGAAAATAATGTTAGCCATGGAAAGACTAGTTAAGGTAAGTCATGTAGAAATGGTGGACTTTCCATTGTCATGTTTGATCACCAGGGGGCAGCAGTTCTGCACTTTCAAACCATTCACATCGACCACCAATTAGGTGTGACATGTCAATTTGTTTTCGGGTCTTTGGAAAACATGATGGTCCTATTTTCTGGGAAAATCAAGAGGAAATTCGCCGGACGGCTGGTTAAGCGAAGTTTGGGTGGTTCTGCATTAGGTTGATGAATGCCTCTCTTTCTGGTTGCAATTTGACGCCTTACCACCCAATGTTTTGGTTCTGAGCAATTCACGTCGAATGTGCCCGCCGAACCAACATGACCAACATGCCAGTCAACTCTCCAGTGCCTCAGCAACTTCCTTTCATACTCGGTACGCACCTGAAAGTTGGTGGAAAATCACCACAACAGTTTGGCCGGGAAACTGGGACGCGCAGAACCCGGCAACTTGGGCACCATATTAAGCGTTGAGCAACTCTCATTTGGAACCCCCAAACCCCCACACGTGTGGCAGTGCATGCGATCCCTTGTCCCTTGGTTCATCTGCAACTGTCGAATAAGGTCTCAACTGGAGCACTCTTTCGCAGGAAACATGGAATATATGGAATGAGTGGCACCGGCGTGGCAGGAAACAGCATCCTTCATGGAAAGGAGGGACAAGCTTTCAACATATTTCAAAGCATTTCGAGAATCATGCCATCAATCAAAATGCAGCCGGAATTGAACGTGTTTGCGGTAGTGCAACACAAAAATGGCCCAGAACTACATCATGATCGTCATGCAGTTCTATTCTTTTGCACTGTTTCAGTTGCGTCGCGCTGTTTGTTCACCCTTTCGTTTTTCCGCGCGTGGCTCCACAAGCCTCGGCCATAACTGGGTTGCCTGGCGCTCTCTGGAAAGAAGCAAGGACCATCGGCAGGACCTTGTGGTGCCTGACACGACACGCCACAGCGAGCTCCTAGCACCAACTCATACAATACCATGGTGGTTTACAAACCACCTCCTGCAGTAGTGGTGGTGGTGGTGGTGGTGGTGGTGGTGGCGGCGGCGGCGGTGGCGGCGGCGGTGGTGGTGGCGGCTGGTGGTTGCAGCTTGCAGCTTGCAGCTTGCAGCTTGCAGCTTGCAGCTTGCAGGTTGGTGCTTGTAGGTTGGTGCTTGCAGGTTGGTACCAAATACGTCAGAATCATATGTGTACTTCAATCGACCAAAGTACTGCGGTAAGGTATTCAACATTTCGGTAAAATATATAGATAATCTTTATGACAAGTATTTATTGCAACAGTTCACCCGGTCATCAATCATCTGGAGCTAGTGGTTGGTGGGTGGCGGGTGGTGGGTGGTGGGTGGTGGCTGGTCGGCAAGGTTTCCTGCAGAAGGATCGCTGAATAATGTCATCTTTCATGGGCATCCATGTGCACCCACAATAGGTGAACATGCAAACAAGCAAGGGGAAACAATTAAACTTGCGGCGCTGCACTGCAACACGTTTTCCACGCGTCCCTTCCATCCTCCCCGGCGCCTGCGGTGACTGAAACAAGCGCCGAGACGCCTGAACAAGCGCTGGTCTTAAAGTTTTAAAGTGGCGTGCGCCAATTGAATGAGCAGCGCTGGCCAAGGAAAGGCTGCCACGTTTTGAGCGCAGCAAAGTGCATCGAGTCTGACTACCAAATCCTCCGGACTGATTCGTTTTGCGTGGCCGCTTTTTGTTTTGAAGGTCAACTGCATTCTCAAGATCCACCAGGATCGAAGTGGGTGCCAAGTATTACACACAGGTTGTAGACTCGAGAACGTACTCGAAACCCATCAGTACCCAAACACTTGTTCTGCATGCCGTTGCTTGATCCTTGATCCCCCTGCAGAAATCAAAGCAGTCCTGGGGTGAATTTGCAAAATAAGAGAAAATAGCTGTGAAAACAATTTTCATGACCCACTTTGCAACTTTCAAATCAGCAATGACCTTGGATGTAGCTGCAGGTGCTCTTCAAATGCATCTCGTTGTAGATGGGAGCCATTTCCAGTCAGGAGTCAGTTAAATGATCCAGGAAAAGTTAACTTGGAGCATGTGGTCATGGCAGTTACATGGTCCAAGCCAGCACAGAACTGGCCGGAAATTATGGCAAGATCCTTGATGGTCACCGGAAAATACTAGAAACCAAAAAGATGGTGGGTCAGCTCCTGATCCCCTGGGCCCTACATCCCAAAGACACGGCAGAATCGAATCCCCAAAAAGGATACCCTCTGGTAAACTGACATAACTATGGAACATCACCATTTTCAATAGCTATGTTAAATTACCAGAGGGTAAAGGATAACGCAAGTTGAAAATCATCGACCCCCATTTCCAGGCCGAGCTCAGCTTTGGAGAGTCGTACCCAAGTGACGAATTTGGGCACGTCTGACCCAGAAGATATTCAAATTACACCCCAATTGGACTTCGGTTGGCCAGAATATCCACTATTTTGGTCAGTCTGAACGTATACCCTCTGGTAATTTAACATAGCTACTGAAAATGGCCATTTATAGTGAGTTTTCCCATTAAAAATTGTGATTTTCCAGTTATGTTAGTTTACCGGAGGTCAAGATGTCCATCTTTTGCTGACTTGAAAACCAACAATCTCATCGCCCTAGTCACCCCAGTTCTGACCACAAGATGATGGGACCGATGACGATCAAAAAGACCGCAGCCGCATAAAATGATCCTTCGGCTTTCCCCCTATCCTATGTCCATCTATAACTATAATATATATATATATATATATTATATATATATTATATATATATATTATATATATTATATATTATACATATTATATTATATATATATATTATATATCCTATCATATCCTATCCAATGAATGAGATGTTGCCCCATTTTTTGAGCCCAACTTAACTTTAAAGACACCACACTCGCCTCAGCAGATCGAACACCTTGCAGAGGCTGTCGCTCGCTAACGCAAGTGAAAGCCTCTGGATCAGTGGGTGGGTCCAAAAATGGGGGTACCCCCAAATGGATGGTTTCTAGTTTAAAATCTACTAAAATGGATGATTTAGGGGTACCTGCATTTTACGAACCTCCAAGTAGAATCAAGTTTGATCAACAAAAACTGCAATGTGGTCCCAAATGAATCGGGAATTCAAAATATTCAAGACACAAAATGGGATGTCTTGTGGCTATCTTCGTCTTCGCAGGCGCATCGTTTCGCCATAGTTTCCCGCCTCCGCCGTCAAACTCGCAGTAGCCGATCTTACCTCGAAGCCAAAATCAGATTCCCATCGTGGAGGATGACTTAAATTTAAATGATTACGAGAATCAAAGATTGTAGAGAAGGTACCATGAAGACTTATTGTGTAAAGCCACAAACAGCCATCATGTCTGGGTGAAACATACTTGTCCTCCTATTTCTTGCTGGTTTCCTTGGAACAATTCGAATTGGTGGGTTTGAGCCCCTGAGCCCCTAAAACTCATAATCATTCCAAAACTTAGAAATAAACCATGTTTGAGATAATCCGTATGTTTCTATCCCTTACATTCCCTATATCAGTCGCTGGAAGTTTTTGTCCTGGGCTTCCCGGACACTGGGAATTCTGGGGCTGACCTATCCGACGAGAAATGGCCGTGGCTCACTATACCAGGTAGCAACGGACCCGCAAGTCGCAGGATTTTTTCTGTTATCTTAATAAAATTTAATAAAAATTAATAAATATCTTAATCATCCACTTAGGGGGTAATGATGGGCAATGTATTTTTGGGTCCATTGGATTGATCCATTGCCAGGATACCCCCCGTCCCATTGATGGCGCCCCATTTTGACGCTCAAGCCATGGGAATTCTGCCCCGGCGTCTAGCCAGAATTTTGCGGAAAATGTTCGGAGATCTCTCAAATATGTTGCCGGGCTTTATGTGGGTTTCCAAAAGTTGGGTACCCATTAAATTCCAGGTTTGACAAAAGCATACTTCCCTCTCTTCTTTAATTGCCATGAACAGGAATAAAAGCACCCAAATTTCACAGAGTCATCTGGTTATAGCCCAAAAAATGCTGCCTCACACCCGGCTGCAAGTCATTGGGTACCGAAAAAATCAATTGATTGGTTTACGTAAGGGAATATCTATGGATATCTATGTTTGAATCCATGTTTTTCCCACCAACTTGGGTTTCGGGTTTATCCTTCGAAACTATGCACGAATCATTGCCAATCCATCTCACCTCCTTGACCCGTTCAGCGAACATCATGGAGCCCTGCCCAAGGAATGGATATGGAAATCTGATGAAATCTGGATATTCTGGAGAAGCTGAGCTGGATCTTCCCACCATAGTTGGTTTTGACCCGTTGAGCCGTCCCCACATGATGTTCTGTTCCAAGTTTGAAGCTTTAAATCACGGTGCTTTAAATCACCTGTGGGATCCTGCCGTTCAGAATTTGCCTCCTACACGCAGCCCCAAATGGTTCCAATGGATCCAGTGTGGCCAGCAAATCATGGGAAAAGCCTAGTAATACGCCTGAAATTTGGGGCTGGCTGATGAGTTTTCACCGAGTTCGGGCAAGTCGTTGGGGATGGATGGTTGAGGGTTTACTACATTGATTGATCGTCAGTTTCCCATTGCCGTGTCATATTCCCACTAGATGTTGTTGAGGATATAGAAAAGAAAGTCGATTGCTGCTAGTAGCTTGTAAAATCCCAAAGTATCCCAGTTACAAACCTCCATTTAATATGTTACCATATTTTCCCATGATTATCATATGGTCAACGCCTCATTCGTAGCTCTGGCTCCCCATTTCGGCCTTTGAGCTAGAAATCTTCGTGACGACCGCTGGCCTGGGGATCTGTTTAAGATGATGATGAATTCAACTGACCCCCTATAGTTGGGGTATGGTTTTCAAATACCCCCTTTTAGGGGAAAGCATATGTATCTGTAAATATCTAATTGCTCCATGATCGTTCATTGTACTTGTTTATTGGGTTACCCTGCACTACTTGAATGCAGCTTGGTGGTGTAAAATAGAGGTTTATGTAGAGAGCCAAAAGTCGAAAAGGCGTAGTGTTGAAGAAACTTTGCACTGAATGAGGCAGAAGTAGCATGAGCTTAGGCGATGAATGTTGGGGAGGATGTGTCCCAACCGGCTAGGGAGACTTGGTACGTCAACAACCTACAGGGACTGACTCACGTAACAATTGGTATCTTGCCAGCACCACAGCAGAGGCCCTCTGGAACCATTAAAGAAATGGGATTCCCTCCCCAATGTTCGGCCCTTAACAGGAAAATCATGGCATGGCGAAAAGGTTTCCAGGTTAGCCACAGGACAGAGCCGGGCTCGCGCACGGCGTGAGTTCCGCCACACTGGATGGGGTTGTTACGGAGCAAACCTCGTCGGATGGGATCAGCTACCAAAGGGTTCCAGTGTTCGCATTTTTAAAGCTGAAAAACAGGCAAGTTGCACAGTTCAAGGGACCAAAATTGGCCAAATATTCGGCATGGATTTCCAATATGATGGAAGTAAGATAGCCCTGGATTCTGGTTTGGTCCAAGATGATCTTCCCAGCCATCCCGAAACATGGCAATCAAACCAAAAACTACACCTTTGAAGAGCCATTCCCATGCCATCTCTTCACTTATTTTTGCAGGTCTGACGAGGTTGAGAAAGTTTTCAAGAGAGGATAATATGTGGGAAACTCATGAATAAACCTAGCCTGTAAAAATGGTGGTGTTGGGGATGCTTTATTATTGGGTTTACCACACTATTCTATATAATTTTGACGATGTGTTGCCTTTAGCCCTGCTGGAACATAGGACCTGTCTCTGTGCAAGCAGGAAGGACGCCAGGCAATAGGGTCATATGCCAAGCCCAATAACACACCCCCTAATGCATGTGCTTTTCATAGTCAATCAGCATTTCAGACATGTCAGCAGCCCACAGCCTCTTCTTCCCTGCAAATGGTAGAAGGCGTGCTTTCTTCCTTCCCCTGTGCGCAACACATGCGCCAGGCTCAATGTGGACCACGGGATACTGAGTTAAGCAACTCGGACTTCAACACAAAAAAGAGCCACTGCTCCACACCACTTGGCATGGACCGCCCGTCCGCACCTGACTGTTGTAGCTCCTGCAAATGTTGGAAGTACAGTTGCGATCAGCCATGTCCATGAGTTGACACGTGGTCGTGTTGGAAAACCGCCCTTCCCATGACCTGAATTGGGGGGCCCTTGCTACATATCCCTATGATGACCCCATGATGTCCCTATAAAAACGGTTGGTGAACCAGTCCTGGTTGCGGCCACCGGCTTTTCATCCTGTTCGCAGGGTGGTGACACACCCTGACAACTTGGAAAAGCGTGAAAGTCGATGGCACAACACACGTGTGTATGCATATGTATACCGTATCTATATATAAATATATAATTATATTATATATAATTATATATATGTACACATTTGCCACAGTGAGATATGCATACATTGTGTAATCATGTTAAAACATGTTGAAATACGTTGAAATATGTGTTCTGAAACATGCGTGAAGATTTGCCCTGTGGGCCACAGATGTCTCCAGTCAAGGTCGTCTAAAATAGATCTACTGTAATTGCCCTCATAGTCACGTGCCTGCACTCGATGAAAACAATGCTCTGGCAAGCTGGCCCTGGCTTTGTGAAATTAGGGTGCCCTATATCCAATATCCAATCGTTGATCCTGATTTGAAGGAAATTCTTCAGTTCTGGACAAGGGCAAAGGAACAGTGCTGGGTTCACCTGTCATCACTCCTTTTGACCACACTGTAGGGAAGGCCGTGCAATTGGCGAATCCATACCAGTTACCCCTATCAACAAGCATGGAACCACAACAAAAACCCAAGCCAATACTGAGGAGGTTTCCCCACAAAATTCGGGTTTCGAAATTGAAGGGACTTCAGTTTGGGCGCCTTTGGCCCCTCCCCCCACTGGTGCCCATGAGAAACGCCGCAGATCTTTTTCTCAGCTCACGGAGGAGCTTCCGCGACCTGGCCATCTTCGAGTTTCAGTCCCGAGGACCTTGACGAAATCTACGCTACTTGTCTCGGAAATGCTGCTAACTTTCCTTGGATCCAAGTTTGACCAAATGGTGTTGGGTTGTATATGGTTGTATGCACCAATATCAAATTTTGACTCAATCTGTACTGTTGATCTGTTGGTCCGGTTCCCCCACCTGGACCACCAGACTCATCTGGCCGGCGTGACTGGCGAGCCTCACGAGCCTCGCGAGATCCGCGCGCTGCTCTGGCCTCGCAGGCGAACCATGAGGGTACCCCAGTTTTATCCCAGGAGATAGGGAACTTGCTGAAAACTACAATGCAACTAGGGATGCTGGATATACAGACGTTCAATGGGTTTATAAGCCAAGCTATAATTGAGGCGTCCCACTTATTTGCAGGGTGTCTTTTTCTATTTTGTTCGTCCAATTCCGGGAAGCTCTTTCTTGGAAAATAATGGTGAACGTCCCAACCAGGTATGGGTTGAAATTGAATCCTTCAAAACGGGGATTTCAGCAACTGTCGCGAATATTACTGATCATAGTGGGTCAAACGTCGGCACCTAAAAAAGAGATTGTCCGTATGATCCAAATAACATCCTATTTTTATGTATCAACCCACGTAGAAAACCAGGTTACCGGGAATCCCCTCTTTTCGCATTTGCGACTGATCGCTGTGGCGCACCTCTGCCACTCGCTGTGGTGCCCATTGGGCCAGCAGACGCAACTTGCCGCGTTTCTTCTGGGCGCGATGCTCGTCTTGGATCGCCGCGAGCTGGGCCTGGAAGAGCGGGGTCCCCATAGGGGACAATAGCTGGGGTTATTGACGGATAAGTTGAGGAATCCACAATATGTTGAATGCGTATGTGTATACGATTGTATACGTCCTTTTCCGACCAGTCGGCGCATTAATAGAGGCTAAACCCCTTGGTAAGCAATCAAGAGGCAACCAATGGTAAATAGTATGTACCAAAATGGCCCATCTATTCTTCCCACATGGACATTGTTGTGAAAATTGAACTCACAATTGCCAGATGTTCATCTGCAAGACAAAACCAATGATACTAATGACATCTAATGACGATGAGTCGTGATAACGAAGCAGCTTTCATGACGATGATGATCATTATGGTGATGGTGACGATGATCATGATAGTAACAGTTGTCATCATCGTCGCAGAAAGATAATCATAAGCAACACTGATAATACATGACAGTACGACATGAACAATAATGAATAGAATGGCAATCATGATGCTAAGCATAATCTAAAAATTAATGTGGTTTCAGGTTTCAGCAAGGGTATGTTATCCCAATACAATGAAACTTACAACCGTTAAGCTAGCAGCGCAAGCTTCCTTTTGCTCGGGCCGCAATGCTGTCGTGACATGCTATGATACATGGTGTTTATGGGCAAGTGCAATTACAATTAGAAAACATGTGCTATTTGTCGTCAGCTGCTGAGCCCGTTGTGCCTTCCTTTCCGTCAGAAAACCGGTGGTCAGGGGTCGTCCGAAAATTGGGTATCCCTAAAAATCTCGTAGTAAAATCATTTACCCCATCACTATCATCAAGAAGATGCTTGCAAGTATTCATAAGTTGCTTCTATCTGACATCATGTTACAAAAAAAAACTGCAACTTTGGGAGAAACCAGTGCCCAGCCATCACCAGCCATCACCAGCCATCACCAGCCATCACCAGCCATCACCAGCCATGACCGCTGCCTGATGCTTCAGCTCTAAGTCCTCCAGCTCCTCTTCCAGGTCCAAAGATCTTCTCATCAAGCTCTGCGTCTGCCGTTGCAGCTCCTGTGTCGAGCTCAGGTTGGGACCAGGTTTTTCCAGCACCTTGAAAAATGCGAGTGGAAGGTTGGAAAAACAAACTGATGGAATCTGATGGAGATCTGGGATGCGCATGGATGAGTTTCAATCTATGTGGTGAAATGTTGGTGACAATAGACAACTGGCTTGCTCAAAGCTACACGTCACTATTTTGATTTATGCTGGACTGCAGGTCGTCTCCCTGAAAATGTCGAAATAGAGCTGGGACGTGATCTGTTGGTTGTCCAGTTCATGCAAACCGCAAAGGAATTGTTTGTGCAGGGCTGTGTTTTTGGAGGGTCCAAGACAAACTTCACACCACTTCAACGCGGCACTGAAAGAACGTGACCATGAACACGCATGAATTATGGCCTGCTTGCCTCAGCACTTCGTGATCTAAGAAATGTTGATTCATTGTCGTTAAGATATCAGGCTGCAAACTAGCAGACATGGAAATCACCAGGCAGCCAGCTGTTTATTGCTGTTTCTCCTTGAAAGTTCAGCAGTGCTACACTCATCGCATAAAACACTCGTCAACACGGCAGATTCGTCCGTGTCACAGGAGCTAGACCAAGCTTCCAGGAGGTTGCAGCACCCACCATTTCAGGTGAGTCACTTTCTTGCAAGATGCCTGCCGCCCTCCCGAAATTCGCGTTGTGCAAAAACGCTGGTCTCACCCAAAAAAAAGGTGCCCTCTAGAAGACGTGCCGCTGACCAAAAGTGTGAAACATTCTTGGCTCAGCAATCCGTGCATCTTTCAACTGACAGAACATTAGATCTCCGCAAGTCATCCCTCGATAACAAAGCTGGAATCCTTCAGCTTGCCGCAGAAACAGAAGTCCAAGTAGAGCTCATGGGTGGTAGACAAGGCCGGCACCTGCTTGTAGCGGCCCTCCTCCAAGTTGCCCTTCAATTGGACCATTAGGGTGCGGTAGTCCGCGGTCCAGGTATCACCCTTCAAGGCTTTCAACAACGCCCAAGTGAATGCGCCCTGGTAGATGCCTCTGCAAAGGTGAAACAACTTGTTCGCAGAAATTGTGGTAGATGAAACCATATTTTGGTGGATGATGAAATCATAAAAAACTGGTCTTGTCACAGAAATTCAGACGTGCCATTTTTTTTGCTCCCCCGCCTTCGACGTGCGCATCCGCACTGGTTTGGTCATCCTGACAACCTGACAGAGGCTGAAGATTTAGGGACACCGAAACAACAAATCCCTGGTTTTGATTCTCGCACGGAAATTGGACATTCCGAAACATATTGCTTGGCAAAAATCACATGGTCCCATGAATGTCCCATCGTGAATATCCCGCCAGAAAACATCCCTGATGGTCGAAGTCCCATTTTCGGTGACCGGTTTCTTCGGATCAATTCGAAGTCGGTCGGCCTGAGAAGACCCACAGCTGATGATCCTTGTACTTCTCGCTCTTCAGAGCTCCCAACAGGCCCCTGTCCACAGGCCTCAACGAGCAGGCGATACCATTGAATCCATGGGCATTTGGGATCTGTCTATATGCAGTGTATGCAAGCCCATATTATATGAACAATATTGAACAATTATATAATTATATAGGATTGTGTGCATAAATGTATGAATATATTATATATATACATATACCAGCAGTGTGTCATGCTTGGCAGATTTATGTTGTGATAGGTCCAGGTTTCACATATGCGAGAGCTACGCTTGTAGTGGCCAGCGCAGTGGCCAGCCCTGTCCACGCAGTGGGTGTGGACCACTCTGTCTGTTAATGACAATATGCTTTCCTGCATGTGCCTCCAGATTTGAAAGCATGAGTGGTTTCTTTTGGTTGACTCCAAATTCACCTACCAGTAGCCGTTTGTTGATGGCTTTTAGGCCAGCTAAAAGTTGGAACCGTCAACCCAAATTACCATCCTTGATGGTTGTTTCCAAATTGGACAAATTGCTATCTGGATCAAATCGTTGAATGTGGTTCCGTGTTGCAAATGATTCTCAGTTTCCAAAACAGTGCCAGTTGACTATGGGCTATGGGTAAGAGTAGGCCAGTATTTTTTAATACATCTGAAATTCCCAGTCATGGAAGACTAGCAGTTGGCCATGCCAATCATGAACATCACGACAAAGGTCCAGTTCTCATGGACTATCTAGCATCGTCCATCACCATCACCATCACAATCTCAACAATAATAACAATAATAATATTTGCAATTATCATCGTCATCATCATCACCACCACCACCATCATCATCATCATCACGACGATGCTCAACGATGCTCAAAACACCAGTTTTGCCTTCCGAGCCCTGCTGTTGATGCTTGTTGACATTTGGTGCTTCTTATTTCTCCGGCAACTCAGCATAACTCAGCTTCGTCAGGAGACTTCACAGACCTCTCATCATCTTCGATGTCCATGTCAGGCTGTGGCAGGTAGCGAATCCTGATCTCGCGATCTGTTGTCACAGCACGGGAATTGTTCTTCTCCTTGGTGCCCAGGGTCAGGTTGTTCTGGTTTCTGTCACACATAGCATGTGCATATATATATATACACATACACACTATACAGTAAGTGCATACATGCACATATTCACATGTGATGTGTAGATGACATGCATGTATAAATGCGGAGCATGTGTTATGTGCAATTTATATATCCCTTGGTATATGAATATACACACCACAATGTATGCTCTATAGACTCTAGGATATACATGTATACTGTCTTTCCTGGAAAATACATATCCGCCGACCCCGGCAAACGCAAGGGGGAGCGCGCCAGGGAATAAGACATTCGACCCTTTAGGGTAGAAATGCAACAACAACAACAACAACAAGAACAAGAACAAGAATCCGCCGACCCCGGCAGACGCAAGGGGGAGCGCGCCAGGGAATCCGCCGACCCCGGCCGACGCAAGGGGGAGCGCGTAAGGGAAGAAGAG
>Ga0126342_10002895_pt1 | contig 27611 bp, 26 predicted proteins | sample Cyp1metagenome_FD_92528 | JGI IMG/M metagenome (GOLD analysis project Ga0126342, IMG submission 92528) | Coral microbial communities from Lord Howe Island, Old Settlement Bay, Australia - Cyphastrea 1 metagenome | ecosystem: Host-associated > Invertebrates > Cnidaria > Coral ... | reverse complement strand
TACATTTGAAAAAGGAGAAAACCTGCAAGTGCGAAGCACCGACAAATATTTCTGCCAATTTGGTTTCATTCATTGCCAATTCTTCCGGGGTCGGCGGCAGGGGCGGCAGCCCTTAAATAATAACAATAATAATAAATAATAATAATGGATAATGTGCCACAATATTCCACGAAACTTTAAGGCAATTAACGATGAGAATCTACACCTTTGGGCTTTTAACTTTTCCCAGTGTGAGTTCATCAGGTTGCGGGACGGATGGTCTACTGCTCCGACAGTCCTTCGGCACACTGCTACGAAGATATGATGCAGTGGTGCACGTGCAAACTATCACCTGAAACAAACAACACAATGAACAACAAAAGAGCACACAAGGACTCCAAAGCAGTCACATTCTCAAGAATGACAATTGCACTGGCATCAAATTTCCCCCACCACTACAACCGGAACACACAGAGCAGCAAAAACCGCAAGCAATATCTCTGTATCGTCATAGGGAGTCCTTGAAAATACAAGAGATTTCCCATGAAATCCTGAGATTTCCACAGCAAATCCCAAGCTCAACAAATTACCTACACACCGAAGTAGTCCTAAAACCAACCAATCCATCAAGACACAAAATGGCAGCAAAGCCCATTGAAAAAAAATCTACCAGAATGAATCAAAAAAAAAAAGAATCAGAAAAAATAATTCAGAAGTCATGGCAATCCCATCTTGTTGTTTGGGGCCAACTAGAAGCAAACACCATAGCAATCCCTCACATTCCCAAAAAACAACACACAAATCCCACACAATCCCATTAAAAATCCCAGAATTGGCGAACCAGGAACAAACCCTATAAGCCAACCAGAATCAAACACCATTAAAGAAAATCACACAAACCCACAAGGATGATCACACAAAACACACAAAAAACAAAAAACAAAAACAACCAATACCCAAAATGGGAAAGGCTGCCAGAGCACCACTTTGCATGTTCCATCGAACAGTGCTTACATAAACAGAACTCAGCCCAGTTTTTGCCGGCATTACTTTTTCAAAAAACTTCAAACTGACTATCAAAAAACATAAATTGCCTATTGAATTGGAGTCCACATATTCCTACACATCATCACACTGTGCCACAAGCCCACCATTTTTTCCAAGCACACCAGCAGCAGCAAGTCTTTTGGTAGCTACACCATCAAACTGATGGTATTCACAACTGTTGGTCTAGCCCTATTGGTAAGGATGTAATGGGGATTTTGTGGATACTTCAAGGTTTTCTCTGGAGTGGAATAACAACAAGAAAGCCCATAAGAAGTATCCCCCAATCCCCCAAAAGCCACTCTAAGATATAGAGCAAACAAAATGGACAAACATGTTCAAAAAATCAGAATCTAAAAACAACTCGCCATTGCCTTTCCAATTACAGTCCCTTGGAGAGAACCACTTCGTCTTTTCATGGTCTTTTCTATCTTCGCGCCTGATACTTTTGCAAGGCCTCCAAGTCGGGAAGAGCAAAGTTTCCCAGGGCGTCCTTGCACGTGAAGGGTTGCACTGCCATTGGAACTGATGCAACTTCCCGTGACATGGCCATCAAGCGCAACATCCTGGCGAAGGATGCAGGAAAACGGGAACATGCAAACAAAACAAATCCACGAAATGCAATTGAAGCAGTATAGGGAATACTTGTCATTGTTGAACAATTCATTCTAAAGGTCGGTACAATTTTCTGGAGTAGAAAAGCATCTAAACTACCAACTTCCTGACGCAACCACAGGCCCCCAGGAAAGGATTATATTATATTATATTAATTAGCATTCTGGTGAATCAATGGGCTGCAACCCCATAACAGGACCTGATTCCTTTGCGACCAGACACCTGTCTGGCTGTATGCCCAACTCACTCAAGCGCTCGCACAGCAAATTGGCAGCTGCATTTGAAGGCGCGCTGACCAGAACCTTTGCCGTCGGGTTCTTGGTGATGATGGTCCAAATGGTGCGGACCAGAGTGGTCGTCTTGCCCGTTCCTGGAGGTCCCCACAGGAGCAAGGGCAGCAAGGTTTCAAAGGGAGGAGGTCCCCACATCAGCAAGGGCAGCAAGCTTGCATCCAGGAACTGCTTTTGCTGGACGTTCAGGTGTGTATCACACGCTGCCGCTGCTGGTGGCTGGATCATTCGCTTAGTGCTCTCCAGTTGGGCCATGATTCTCTCCGCCAAGTCCACGGCCCGGTGCTTGCTTAGGAAGGGGATGCGGTTGATGCCGAAGCTAACGGTGAAGGGCGGCTTGTTGTGGAAGGTGGGATGAAAGCAAACAATCACTGCAGAGTCCTTTGGGCAAACCGCATGGATGAAACCACGATGCTGAGGATACCCTCGAGACCTCACGTAGAGGCTGTTGCCTATCATGACATTCTGCCCAGAGATGAAAGCTGGCACTCTGATCTTGTGCAGCCTCCTCGGTGACTTTTTGTACAACGGCAAAGGTTTCTTGACTTCGAACTTCTCCCGGCAGACTTCCCGAATCATTTCCACTAATTCCTCTGCAAAGAGCATTGCATGTTGCTGGTCTTTTCTGTTCATTGGGATCCCCTGGCCTTTGCCAACGGCTTGAACCATGCTGGGGTTCAACTTGTACTTTGGCAGGGGGTACAGGAAATGCACATCCAGCGGTGGTTTCTTGCCATCCAGATCTGATACCATGAAGCGATGGACCCCATCACCAGAGCGCTTTTTAATCAGCACACGCCAACCGACCAGCCACTGCAGCACCTCATCAAAATCTGCACCTTCACTGATTCTGAGATCGCAAAATTCTTGGAATCTATCTCCAAGCTCTACGTCTGTCAAAGAAATTTCTTCTTCAAATTCTGCCTCTGTCGACGATGTCGAACATTTGTCTGGTTTTATGACCTCCTGAAGAAAATGTGCGAAGGCTGAGGCCACACGGGCCACACGGGCCACCAACCTGTCCCTCAGTCCTGCGGATGGTCAAACGCTCCAATTCATCTTCTCCCCCGGGGTGAAAAGGAAAGCTGCGGGGGGATCATCATACCAGCTGTCGGCCAGGAAACTGCAACATGTTGGAACGCCTAAGACACATTAAGATATTAAATAATATGGATGGGTTATCCCAAAATTAGACTAATTAGACCTGATGTACAAACCATCAATCGTCACCAACGCACAGTAAGACTGACATTAGTTTCAACTGTTCTGCAAGCCCAGCCTTCGGCCTTGCCTTGGCATTGCCCCTTGACATGCTGATCTCTGTCCCCGATGCACATGAGCAGCCAATGGGAACGGCAAGACTTGAACAAATGCGGCTCCACCCGTCACAAAAAGCTGCCCCACCCCGATTGGATTGAAATCTTTGGTCCCTATCCAGACCCTCTGTTTGTACCCACTAAAATTGTCACTTTGTCTCATAAATTTGGGAAGTTTACCCATTTTTGGTACCAAGAGGGTCTACACCATTCATGATTCTCATGATTCAGCATTCCCTATAATAAAGATATGATTTATTCCCGAACATGGATCCGGCCTGAACATGAAAGAAATGCCCCTTCACGATGACGTTGCACGGAATTCCCATTGCCAGGCTTAGTGTGAATAATGATGGGAAACTCATCCGAATTTAAAACTGATTCTCCCTGCTAACCACACTATAAGAATCATTTGCAGGAGCTTTCAAATAGACATGATAGCACTCAGTTTTTGATAGATTTTGATAGTTGATCCAACTTATATTCACCTCATGGCCTCCAGGTTTGCACTCCAGGTTTGCAATTTTCATATACTTTCATATACCTATTTGGCCTATTTGAAGGCTCCTAAACATACTGAGGCACTGAGGCTCGGACATTGTGCCTAGAAGCGTGTTTATTCCGCGGGGGCAAACTGCTTGGAGGATTACACCATTGAGCAAACCTGTGAGCAATCAGAAATCATGCGCTCCAAGTGCGCTTCACCCCCATAAAGAACTGGTCAAAACATGTCAAAGCCTTCGAAACAAGGGTGTGGCTTGCAGCCACAAGCAGCATATGGCCGGGAAGTGAAAACTTTAATTAGGAAGTGGTAATGATTATTCAAAAAATATTGCGGATTATTGATGATTGTTGGAGGATATATATATATAATTATATATATATATACCCTATTGAACATCTATTTAACATGGCCCATTTCTAGTTGATTTACCTATTAAAGAAAGATTATGATTTTTCCATAGCAAACTGTTACCTATGTATCGCTATGTTAGTTTACCAGGGGGTAAATATACTGCTAAATTATGATGGACATCAACAAATGATCCTTGCGATCCCCATGCTCCATCAGCTCCTTCTGTGCACGTGCCAAACTCTCGCCGCCATCGCCTGACACCTGGATTTCAAGCATCACGAAATTCACGATTTCACCCACGAAACAGGAGAAGAAACACCCAAAACAAAAATGTTATATTTGAAATCCATCAAGAAACACATGAGGACATATTATAATGAGATATATATATATATATATTATATATATATATATATTATATATATATTATATATATACTTAATTATATATATATACTTAATTATATATATATATCTATATATTCGGATAGGAATGGGGGACTTCAACAACAGGCATGTGCATTCTAGCAACAAGACCTGAGAATTCACACCAGCAAAGCCGGATAGAACGAAGACTAGAATGAAGTGGTGGATTTGATGGACTGACTATAGGGGCCGACAAGAAAGGGATTCGACCGACAAAGAATGGATCCCAGAATGAGATTCAAGCATGAAGAATGGAGGCAGCATGAGAAAAAAACTAGCTATCAGCGAACAACCGGCAATCATGGTTTTCCAGACAAAATGTTCCTCCAACAAATTGTCCAACATCCCCCAAAGTATGGCCAAACATGGTCCGATACTACAAACTATCATTACTTTGCATTGGGGTTGAGTGACAGGCAGGGTACTGTAGCAGTGTTACCCCTGGCTGGCCTTTTCGACAACTTGTGGAGTGTCTTTGGCCTGAGGCAGCTGAGGCTGGCACTGGTCAGGGGTCGATCACCTATAGTTACTGTAGTTACCTTTGGACAGCATTTTATTCTGTTGGATATTTGTTTTGCGTGTGACTACGTGTCGATTTTCCAGGAAAACTCTGGCAGGTGGCGTACTGATGGCAACTCAATTTGTGGGAGCTGCACCAAGCATCTTTGAATTTAACACGTGTGAAGCATCTAGGAGAAAACGTGTCAACAGTCTTTCGTGGAAGGCAAACGAGAACAACAAACATGAGTTTTTCTGAAGTCGTTGATGCTGAGTGCGGCTTGCCAGATCCGAGAAGGAAGCATCAGATCTCAATTTGAAGATTAATGGGGATTTAATCAACAAACCTGGACTTCGGCAAAATCACATATCGGGATCAAGGCACCACAAGTGGGCCAATATAGATTCATCATGATTCATCACGGTTTATCCACCATTTGCATCACCCAACCCCTCAGGCCAACCAGGATGGCCCTGTGGCAGCCCGAAATCTGCTGAGGCAATGACGATCTTGGCAAAGAGCTTGTCCAAATCAGCGATGGCCTGCAGCGATCATAAGGCGATCATAGGATGGTAGGGGAGCCACGAAAAAAAAAACGGCGATCATAAGGGCCCAGTATACATATGGGTATGGATCAGTACCTATTAATACCATTTTTAGTGGGATGAACATCCATTTACCAGCTATTTTGATGTGAACTACAGGGGTACAAGGTTTTGACACACTGCCATATCAAACACATAACTGCCTGGTCTTATGTTGAAGAAACAAACTCTTCATGGGGTCTTACTAACGCACAATTATCTGGATAATTACAACAATTATGGTCTTGTAATGTCGTGTCCTTACCCATTGTGCACATGCGAGTGAGAGGGTGGGAATGCTAAATTTGGTTGGATTTATAAATTTATGATTTCAAACCGAGCCTTCACCCTGATGGGAAAACCAGCCTTCACCCTGATGGGAAAACCAGGAATCTCGGTAAGACACAGTTTGAATCGTTTCATTTTTTTGAAAGGACACATCAAGCAGTGAAGTTGGGTAAACTATCAAGGTTTACATCCCAGGTCAAAATGATTGGCCAAGCAACCAACAAAATCTGAGCAGCACTTGCTTCAAACTTAGTCTGCAAGCTTGAATATGCTAGTTGGCTTGGTTTGGCTAATACCACATATAGTCTAGACCCCAACAAAATAGCAATCAATCAACCAAATGGCTATGTCTAGAAAGGGGTCTATATACCACCAAAATGGCAATTGTAAATAATGTTAAAGGGAACATGATGATTTAACAGTCGATTTTGGTAGTTGTCCCCTAAATTTTCAGACAAACCCAACTACTTGGAGGATAATCCCACTGAGTAACTAGTTAGTAATTTTGGTTAGTAAGACCCCTAACTGGATGAATCCCATTTCTAACTGGACATATAGGGTCTCAGTTGCTAACCGGTGACTAGGTGGGATGATCCTCCAAGTAAGGAGTACAGACTCCAAATTCGACCCTGGCCTGATCCAGTTTGGGAAAGACTTTGCTGGGATCCTTTCTGGAACGTCCTGGAGGGGCCCCCCTTTGCGGCGAGAACGTTTACCACTTGGAATCCTGTCGTCGAAGTCCTATTCTCCATGATTCTCCACCATTGGATGACAAGGATGATTCAAATCAAAACGCTGCGAAAATGGTGCTACAAGCCAGCAAACAAGCCTTGGACTTTAGAACTGTCACCACCAAATGCAGGATCACCTAACGACAGATCTGTCGATCAGGATCGCAGCAAAGGCACGATCTGTGAGGGCAATTCCTGCACATTCAGCTGACCCAGGACTTCAGAAATGTCACCAGAACTCCTTGGGGGATCGCCTATGGAGCCCTCAGCTATTGCAGCGAGTGCCCTCTCTGTGGCTTGAACGTCATTCTGCAGCTGACGACTTCAGAACTGTCACCCCCGTATTAGTCACTTCCCCATGTAACAACTGATCCATCAGCCAGGATTGCAGCGAAGGCCCCAAGCATCGCTTGAAGCTGCTGTACATTCCTCAACTGATCTTGGATAGCAGAGCTGTCATCACCTGAACATGGATTGCCCCATGCAACTGCAGATCCATCTTCCAAGATCGCAGCAAATGCACGCCATCTGTGGCCTGAAACTGCTTCACTCCTGTGCGGCTCCTTGGCACTGACTGATAGTCGCCCAACTGCCCTTTGCCTCACATAACAAGTGATCCATCTGCCAAGATTGTGGCAAAGACAGTACCTGCCACCTGAAGATGTTTGACATTTCTCAGCTGATCCTGTACCTGTGAGCTGTCCCCACCCCAATCTGGATCGCCCCATGTCACAACAGATCCATTGGCCAAGAGTGCAGCAAATGCAAATTTGGTCGCCTGTATCGTTTCAACATCTCTCAGTTGATCTTACACACCAGAGCTCTTACCACCAGAAGCGGATGGCATACTTCGTCCCCTGAACCCGTCCGACTCCTTTCAATAGATCCTGCACCCGTCCAGCTTGCAGGCTTTTCAGGGGGGCCAGGACACGGCCATCTGTGAGAAGCTTTGAGAAGACCTGCCCCAATGAGGTCCTGGTGAAAATCTTCAAGTCCTCGACTTTGGAGGATTTCGGAAAAGCTCGCACTCTTTCCGCTTGGTAAAACTACATGTAATCGAAGCGTCAGGTCAAAACTTCTGCGGCCCTGTTGCAAGACATCTTTGAACCCATGATTTCAGACATGTCCACACCGCCAATTCGGTGTCAACACGTGGTGGCCCAGGAAATCCAAAAACCCTTACCCTTTGTGTTGTCTCTATGTGTTTACTTAACGTGCTGTTGGGCTGAATACCAAGCAACTGTATTATTTGTTTTCATAAATCAGGTCCAGAACCTGTACTGTGGGTTGTGGATTATCTATCTCTATCTCAACTGTATTGACGTGTACGGACATTCTATAGATATCTTATGATATCTTTATGTCAAGGTAGGACCAAGGGGGCATACGGTCACCATCTCTCCCAACCAATTGTCATGTTGCTTCATCCACTGCTAGTTGACATTCTGTCAAGGGGATTCAATGGGTGGGATTAGTCAACTGGTTAGTAACTGGCTACGTCATGGATTATTTCACACGCTTGCTAACCAGCAACTAATGCCATGGCGCTGGTATTTCATTATTTTCTTGTTTACATCTGTTTACCTAAAATAGCTGGGGTTTATATGATTTATCTGGGTAAATCATAATATTTCACTATCCTGCATAGTTGGGCCATTTGGGGATGATTCCCCTGAAATAAACCATGATTCCCAGGGTTCGGGAGGACAGTGAGGTCGTTATAATTTACCCCAGATCTATGGATATGTATGGATGTTTATTTTATTCCACCAAAAATGGTACCTCCATAGCCATCTTGACCCATCCCCATGAGCCCCGATCAGAAACAGCAGGCAGGTCCTAAGTCATAGGACTTCCCAGCCGCCAAATCTTTGATCATCTTGCTCATTCTTTCTGCCTGGACAACCAAAAGGGTTACATAAATAAAGGGGATCCATCTGTTTCTGTCCCTTCCTGGTTGGTGGTTGAGCCCTACCCCTCTGAAAAATATGAGTTCGTCAGTTGGGATGATGACATTCCCAATATATGGAAAATTAAAAGCCATGTTCCAAACCACCAACCAGTGTTTATTTCCCTTCAAAATATGTTGACATGAAATCATGCGGGGAAAATCCACTTCGAGGTGAGTTAGTGAGACCAAGCTGTCCCCCATCTGCCCATCTCAAACTTGTTCCTCAAAATGTTGCAATGGTTTGGGATACATGGTAGAACTATGATTGGAGTTTTTGTGACATGCAGTCATTCAGTATTGAAAGCGAACCAAACCGGGAAATGGAGAAATACATCCCAATTATCCAATTATCCAATGGATTCCAATGGATTCAATAAGTCTCTCGGTTGATGTGAGTGTCCAGTTCCATCCATGGCAGATCCTGCAAATCCACCCGAATTTGCATTGGCGAGTCTTGGTTCTATGAGAATGATTAGAATGCAAAAGCGAGGCCAGGAACAAACAAGTAAAGAACAATAACGTCTTTACATCTCTTTAGTCAAAAGCATACTAGGATAATCCCTACAAAAGGCAAACGGTTGGTAACTGTATGTAACCAACCGGTTGAAAAACTGTTCTTTTTGGCAACGTATGGTGTGGCAACCTCAGGAGGTTCCCTCTCATCCAGCTACCATAAAGAAAGCCGGATATGAACTGTTCCCCCATGCATTGCCAAAATTTACCATTATTTATATACCTGCCCTTTACCCAGGTGTTTCCCATCGTGTTCTGATGAACTCCTATAATTTGTATGTTGCTTACAGCCATTGTTTCAAGGTAACCCCTCACACAGAGCCACCCTGCAATGTCAGAGCCTGCGCGTCGACCTCTTGTTGCATCTTTTCTTGTAACTCTTCCAATTCCTGGTTGAGCGCCAGGCTGAAGATGAAGAGATGCAACCATACGGAAATCAAACATGCACTGGGAAATCCCTGACAAATGGAGATTTTATGGAAAAATCATCTGCAACTAAGGCTAAGGTTTTCCCATTGCTATGTTTAAATACCGGAGGATAACCCAAATATTCTGAAGATTTTAAGAGAAAAATCGGTGAAACCACCAAACAGCAATGCAGCATATCATGTTGGTCATATACCCATGGGGCCACTGCAACCATTTTTCATGCTGCAGAATCTTTGTCGGTGAACCCCTCAGAATCCCTTCAACCAACGCTGATTAGCCTCCTGTAATGAAACGGAGCTGGACAATCCCCAATCCAAATGGAGGTTTTAGTGAGTGGGAGAAAATCTGGAGAAATGATGGATTTCCATTGCCATGTTTGATTACCATATATCTCCGCAGCTGAAACCCCTTTCTTTGCTGGGTTAACTAACCCAATTGACCTGGGTAGATATAAATTCGGGGATGATTGCCACATTATAAACCATCATCTACTGTGAGATCGTTGTGAGGTCTCATGCTGGTCATATATCCCACCATATCCCAATAAAATTCAATGCACAATCCATTTTTGCTTGGCCAATCCAGCCCACCTGGCCAGATTTCTGGCAATCGCCCGCGCGAGCTCTCACCCACAAGACGAAAACAGTTTCAACGGCACCTGCACTTTGCTGTTGTCAACCACTGTCACCTGCCGGAGCATGTTGCTGATTTCACCCACATTTTTCTGGTGAAGGATGTCAACGGGATCATCATTGCATGGTTTTTCTTGAACGAAAAAACTCTATAACCACCAACCAGTAAGATCAATGTGAACACCTGGGTCTTTCGGAATAAGCATGTACTGAAGCCACCAAACAGACTTGCAAGCAGGACTTGAAGCGCACACGCACACAGGCAAATTCCTTTTGGAATCATGCGGAACAACATCCTTTTGCTGAGTCCATCAACTAGCATCATTGGTACTGTTCTGTAACTGCAATCAGCTGGGTTTTATCTTTTCCAAATTGCAATAACCAGTGCATTATTCACAGATACATATGTAATATATGTATACATGTATAGCAATCCTCATAAAGATAGATAAGTATAAATCATCACTATGTTAGTAGAGATTCACTTTTATATCCGTTTTCTGGGAGACTATATGTATGATCTATGTACACTGCCAGCTGCAGATGTTATCCCAGTGGGTATATGCAGCTAACGGGTGACACCATGGCTTCCCTGAAAGTCCACCAATTTCTCCACTGTTTTCACAGCAATAGCCTCTGGCAATTTAACATAGCTATGGAAAATCACCATTGAGAAAACCATAGCTATGGAAATCACCATTGTTTTTTCTAGCAATACCCTCTGGTAAACTAACATAACTATGGAACATCACCATTTTTAATGGGAAAACTCACTATAAATGGCCATTTTCAATAGCAAACTGTTAGTCATTACCAGAGGGTAAACCTCCATTGAGTTTGGGGATTCTCCAGCCATGTTTGATGACATCGGTACAGGGTGCCCAGCTATCCACAGGAACTTGACCTCAAAGATCCTTGCCATAGCTTCACCATACCCCGGGTCCCCTGTTAAACGATGTTCCGAAAGAAAAACAAAACCATCAGTGAAGAAACCATCATCCCAAATCCAACCTCGGAATATCTTGGAATCATCCCTTGTAGCCATCTGATGTTTCTGAATTCCTCAATTCATGTGAGAAAATTCCCGACCTTATCCATTAAGCTACCAACAAACATCTCCTTCATCCCATTCTGGCGATGATTCCCGCGTTTCGCCTTTGCTGAACCTTGCAACATGCGTTCCTGGTCGTCACATCTCTTCGCCAACTCATCAGAACCTCGGGGCATCGTTGCTGAGATGTGAACTGGGGAACACCGGTTGTCGCATGCTGTCGCATTCTAGCAGGGAGTTTACTGTAAAATACAGCAACGCCCGGTCATAGACAATTTCAAAACCTAGAAGTCATGGAGAAAAAACAACTTTCTGTATCATCCTAGACATGCTTTCCTACCTTTTTGTTGGTGACTATACCCTCTGGTCAACCAACAAAATCTTGACAATGATCTACACATGACGGATTTTCCATCTCCGTGTTGGATTACGAGCAATGTAAAGAATCTGAATCCCAATTTTGGCCGGTTAACTCACCAAAAAAAACATTCAAACAGGATAAATCCCTCAGTGAAATCGCCACTGTTGTGGCTTCAACCGCCATTTCTTCGGACCTCATAGCAGCGAGAACGGTAGCCCGAGCTCCCGACGGTTCCTTTCCGACTCGAGCAATCCCTGGCTGCTGGCGACAGAATGGCGGATACAGCACTGGTCTGCCTTCTACATGGAACTATAGGTCACAGGTATGATATATCTATATATTTATATTATACAATATATGTTTATATAATTGTCTCCAGTATCCACATACGTACATACACTGGTGTCTACTAATCAAGCTAAACTATATCATATATAGATTTATAACATATGTCTATGTTTGTTTAATAATTATAATAGTACTATACTAGTATATAATGATATGGGTCCAGATTGGGCGCCCCCCTGTTGAAATTTCGCCAAAATCTGCACACAAAGCGCCAAACAGGGCCCCCGAAGCTTAGAGGCTGAACGTACAACATGCCAATCATCCGGATAAATTATGATAAATTGTGTATACATTGTGTATACCATGTAAATTGATAAGCAAGGTTACTCTTTGAAAAGATCGCACATCATCACCTTCCAGAATTTCTAGACTACCCATTAAAAAAAAATGCATATATAACTTAGAATAGGCCTTGCCTATGCCCTGCCATCGCAACCATATACTTCAACAAGTTCACCAATCTCCTAGTGCCTACCACAGCCATCTTTCCGCCTTGAGCCGTGCAAGCTCAGTCTTGGCTTCAGTCAAGGCCCTTTGCAACTCCTTGGAATGATGGACCTGGAGGATTTCTGTTGGGAAAATCCTAGATGTAACAAGACAAATCATAAACTTGTAGATGATCTTCCCATTAAAACTTGCTGTTTGATATTGTTTGATTTTCATTGATGTTCCATGTAGGTTTGATTCATCCAAATTAGTGGACAACTTGCAGGAAATCCCTTGTCGTGGCAACACAAATGGTTTCTTGCATACCTTCAAGAAACAAAGTGGCACCGTGACACTTACTGTTCCCTCCTTTTATGATCTTTATTAGGCGACTTCAATGCTTCTAACATCTCAGATTTTTCGGGGGTCCCCAAAAAAGATATGTCATGTTTTTTTTTTCAGGTTGCTAACAGATGATGTTTCCCCCCGTCATCCCACAATTATTCCTTGTTGCTCCATGATATCGACATTCGTAATCCACTATATATATACATATTATAAATCCATGTGTATATATATATATATGTAATCCACTATGTAGATGTATCCATTTATATAAATCAACAAATAAAACCGTGCCATGCTTGATTACCAAAGGGTTTTGCATGGAACACCAAAATCACTGGGAGTTGCCCCAAACTTTGCCCCAAACCTTCAGGTAAATCCCAATGAATTTGTGCTATTTTCCGCCATAAAACGGGCATTTCAATGAACAAAAATACCACACCTCACATGAAATGGGGAAAATCATATCGCCATTGAAGTTCAGGATATTGACATGTATCGACATTTAGGAGTCGACCGTTTGGGATATTTCCCGGTGTATTTCCCCATGAATGGTGAATTCTCCAGCCATGTTCCATCACCGCTGGATGATTTTACGAAATCAACTCCTGGAAAAACCAACTCCGGATGAACATTGAACACTTTTCAGGACTAGTTCGGATATCTCTGGATGATTTTTTACACTTTTCAGGAGATGATTTTCTGATTTTCCGACCCCAACTCAGTGCCCAACATCGATCTCGCTCAAAAGAGCGCCCTTAGCAGCTCACCCAAATACCACTGGGATGATATTCTACCACCCATTTCTGACAAAATAGTTGATGTGTTTTTTTCAGTTTGATTCCAGTCTTGCTGGTACTTTCAATTTCCGAAAAATCTCAATGAATTCTTGGAGACTAGCATCGAATGCTGGGGAACAAACGTACCCTCTGACTATTTAACTTAGAGCCAAATCATCAGAAATAATCTATGAATGGGTCGTTTTCCATAGCTATGTTAAATAACCAGAGGCTCAAAGGGTAACAAAAACAACCTTAATACCAACCAGTCCCAGTTCACCAGCTTATTAAAAATGATTTGCCATGGAGATGTAAGTCATTCGCAGCATCAAATGATGCCTAGCAAGTCTGTAAAATTACTCACCTGTGGATCTTCTTGGTTGCTCACTAAAAAAACTATCTAAGCAGTCGTTCTAATCTTCCGACCATGTTCCCTATTGTGGGTTATTGAGTAAATATTATATATATTTTCTGGCTTGTATTTCTCCAACTTTCACCGAACCCCCGTCTGCCGCCGTTCCAAGTCTTTCCAACTCCGAAAAGTCTCGACCGGGGCCGCCCAGCGGAATTATCCTCACGCGATCGCAGGTCCGGAAACAGCTCCGTGATGGCCACCTTGGCAAGAACCAGGCTGGTTCTACCATCGAAAGGGTAAAACAATGTGAACCAGCCATGACTGGGATTTGAAATATACCACCTATATAAAAATAAATGGTCATTTGGGTGATGGTTTATGACATTGTTTTACCCACATTAGATGTAAGGTGATGGTTTATGACATTGTTTTACCCACATTAGATGTATGATGATGAATTTATGGATCCTACCCGAAAAAAAATGCTACATTTGATGAAAAACTCCAATCAATGCAGGGTTCAAGACTCTAAGACTGAACATGCCAGAGAACACATATACGACTACTGTCTATCGGTTTGTCTGATCATTCAGGGACAAACTCCTAAATCCACTAGTTGATAATAATGGTATAGCATGCAATATAATGGTATGTAATGGTATATTATATAATGCCATACTGGTTGGTGGTTTGAACCATCTTGAAAAATATGAAAGTCAATGGGAAGGATTATCCCATATATTTTGGAAAATAAAAGTCATGTTCCAAACCACCACCCAGCCATTGTTTCATTCGTGGTTGCTGGAACTTGGAACCACCATTGTTTTCCGATAAAGGGTCAACCGTCAACCATCATGGCCATTGATAATAATGGTATATAATGGTCCTATATATATATATTTCAAATGAGTTTTGTGCGCAATCCATTTTCAAAGCCCAGTAGTTGATTGGTGGAGCATCGAAAACAGCCTGATTGATGGATCGTCTGGAAGATTTGAAGGTGCTCAAAACAGGTGACGGCCACATGTCGGATGGGGAAAATATGGGAAAATCATAGAACATCCCAAGGAAACGATCGTTTCCTACCAGGAAATCCATGGCAAATCTAGGGGTGTCCAGTTCGGTGTTCCTGCTAAATTTACCCATCCAATTTTCTGAGGATATCTCCCTCACAGGAGAGTCAATGGTCAATGACTACCAACCTGCAGGCACCGTTGACATCACCGTGTCCTCTTATCTCTTTCCCATACCCAGCCTGCAACTCGTCGATGGGTTTTCGGCCCTGCGTGGTATGGCGTGTCGTTCTGTCTGTTGAAGAATCAATGGAACCGTAAATCCGTATCTGTAGAAAAAAACAACACATAGGTTTGGGATGATTTGTGTGTGGTATTTACATTTCTCGTTATCGACAACGCGTCAGCCTTGGGATTCCGGCCCTGATTCCATCCTTACAAACACACAATGTCAACCATTCGCCCATGATTCAACAATCATATCCCTATGATCCCATGCATTTCTGGTTGAAACCCCTATTGATGCTGAGCTACAAAACCGATCGTCCCAATGGAACTCTGTTGGCTAAGCCGTAGTGGATGGATATGTTCCAACAATATCTCACCATAGACTGGGGATGATTCCAACATCTCAGATTCGAGAGATTGGCAAAATTTCGCATGATTTTTTAAGACGTAAAGTGCATGTTGTCCTGCCTTCTGGTTATCATGTACACCCTACAAGTATACAATCCTTTGGAGCAACCCTGTAGAATCTCAGTAAATATCCAATCCCAATTATATAACATCTATATCACAGACTGAACATGATTCTCATATGGCTTTGTCTGAAAATATGGTACCCCCAAGTCCAATGATTCCAATGGATCTGGGTAAATTATAATATTTCACTATCCTGAATAGTTGGGCCACCACTTTCATTTCGGACCCAGCTGCCCCCTGAATAGTTGGGCCATTTGGGGATGATTCCCCTTATTGACCATGATTCCCAGGGTTCTGGAGGACAGTGAGGTCGTGATGAAATTTACCCACATGGATTATTCTCATTATCCCCATTAAAATGGTCATGTGGAGCGCACACACCATTTTCAGCCAAACCCAAATATCCTGTAAGGTTGGTTAGGTATATCCCCTTCAATTCCCATGACATTCCATTGAAACTCTCGGAATGTTGATGGCTCAACCATGCCATATATTCCATAAGTATCCCATACATATCCCATAAAGAATCCTATAAATATCCCATAAATATGCCGTAAATATCCAATAAATATGCCATAGATATCCCATAAATATGCCATAATAATATCCCATAAATATGCCATACATATGCCATAAATCCCAGAGTTTTCATGGCCAGCTCTCCTCTTTTTCCTGTCTTCGGATCATATCTTCCGGATTGAAGAGGTCCTGCGACAGCCCGTGGACCCGGAAAGGGGGCCTTGAGACCAGGCATCGCTGCCTATGGGGATAGCGTATCAGCATGATATCATATGATATAGTGGAGACACGATGTATTGGACAACAAAATCATATAGATGGAGATACCAGCAAATGGTTAATTCTACAGTAACCAACAGTAGATACTATGATTTAGATGGAGATACTAGCAAATGCTGAATTTACCAGCACGAATTGGCGTCTAGCCAACAAAGATTGGCATGTTTTGAGATATCTTAAGATTACCTGACCCATCCTGACCCAAAAAATCGGCGTCTGTTGAAAAGCAAACCTCGGGGACATGGGGTTCCTCTGGATTCATCGAGAAAAACAGCAGAGTTTTCCCGCTGTTTTGTGAACCCCAAAAAAAAACCGGGAAAGATGGTGATACATATATCTTCCACAATTTTTGGAAACACATCAAACATATCTTCCAAACATATCAACCATAAATTTTATTAATAGCTATACATAACTTGGAAAGATGGTGATGAAAATATTGCGAAGAATAGGAACCACCCCAGGAAGAACCCAGAAATGTGATCCGACACACTCTCTCCTTTGCATGGCTGACGACGGAATGAAAGGTCTTGAATAGCTTGTATGTCCTGGTTTGCACCAGCTGAGTTGGTCCAAAACTACTGGGGTTTCCCCAAAATTCCATGGAAGACAAAGCCATCTGTGGAATTGCCATTCTGTGGATAGAACGACATCTAGCAGCTATCACTGTTCAATAATATGTGGGCTGATCCCAAATAACATCGGGAATATACCAGGATGTTTCCAGGAAGCCTCTGCAGGGTGGATTTCAACTCTGCCATCACCGTTCCAAATGGTTTAGGGGGATTTTTTGTTGAGGACAAACTCCTATAACTCGGCGAATCAAGAAGAATTATGATATGATGTACGGGTGTAAATCAGAACATGAAGGACCATAACTTTTTTCCCATTTCTGGAACACCAATGGCCTCCTTTTTCGATGCTTAACACCTTTTTTGTCATGGGTCAAAACCTCCACAGTCCGGAATCTGGGTCTAAATTGAGGATTTCAGGAGGATGACCATGATGCTTTTCTCATGGTTGGTGATTTTAGACTCCCATGATATCCCATGATATCCCATTGTATATATATAATATTCCAAATAATAATATGTATGTATTAAATTTATATATATGTATAATTATGTTTATGTATATATATATATATACACATATCAACATAAACTCCCATGAATTCCAATAAATCTCCAACCACTTTTGGTGAGTCGCGTCGCCAGGTTTTTGAAGCCTTTGTTTCACTCACGGGCAGCTGCCTTGGGTTTCCCGACCCATGTCTTCTCAGAAGACCCTTGAGACAAAAATCTGCATTGTCGAAGACATCATTTTGTCCTTCGTCAAGTGAAAATAAAAAATGTGCCACCGCAGTTTAAGGATTGTTTTCAAGGTCTTGAACATGGAACAGCACATTACCCAAAAAAAAAAACAACACGCGACATTCTACACATTTAGTCTTCCGAAATCGTGCAAACTCTGCATGATTTTCTATTTTTTGTTCTGATTGATGATTGATCAGTTTGTTTTCAACTTCATCACCTAAAATTCTCAGGATCCTCCGCCAGAAACAGCAACCCCTCATAACCCCAGCATCGCGTTCCATGGCGTTCCATGGCGTTCCATGGCGTTCCATGGCTCCTGCGCCGGACAACTTCATCTGAAGTTCATAATTTTCTTCGATGAGCTTCTTGTGAGTCCATCCTGGCTCTCTCAGATGAGATGGGGATCAAGTCATAATCTCTTGAGCTGAGGGGAACACCGTCATACGCATCAGCATCATCATCATCATCATCATCATCATCACCATCACAATCACCATTACCACCACCATCATCATCATCATCATCATCATCATCATAATCATCATCATCATCATCATCATCCGCATCATCATAATCAACACAATATAGACACTAGTTTTTTCCACTTTCGGGAAAAGTAGAGGACTCGTTGAATGCAGTGTCGGTTGCTGGTTACAAGGCAGTCTATCTGACAAAAAAACTAAGCTGACCTACGAGTAGCAGTATTTGGCATCAACATCCCATCCCTGAATAATTAAACACTTCCATTCTACAGTATGTAAGTATGGTCCCAAGAAATGATGTGTAAATCCCCTAAAAATGAAAAGAGGTCACCAGTTCCTCGGCTTAGCCCCAGGCCCGCTTTCAAAAAAAATCTTTGTGGCTTCTAGAAGTTTCCGCTGTTAAAACCTCTGGGTGCATCAAATGCTCCACTATTTTTTGTGAAATGTTGAGTATCTTAATGGTCCTCATTTTTAGGGATATGTTTGGATATGTTGAGTATCTTCAATGTCAACCATCCAACTTTTGAGGGTAAATACTGGCCTCAATCCACTTGCCCATCTTCGGAGTCTCAACTAAACAGCGGCCCTTCCTTTGGGTGCGACTTCCGAAAATCAAAACCCTCTGAGGGAGCTGCGACTGCAGTTCAACATGTACTCTTTGAGGTCTTCATCCTTAGGTTTCGTCTTACAAAAACGTGCCGGAATGAACACCACCCCAACAAATCGATCTGAGGATAATGTCCTCTATTTTTGTAATGTAATGTTCGATGGGACACCCAAATGTATAGACACAATACTGAGACAGTTAAATTATATATACAAAAAAACTCTGTCAAACTTGCCTTTTTTGTTACCGACTTACCCATTCCCTGGATGATTTTGGGGTTCCCCATGTCAAGAAACCACGGAATCTTCAAGACTTGATTCAACGCCAAACTTAGGATATACATATTCAATTTCTATTTGATTTATGTATTCAGTAAAAATCATAAGGCAATATATTCGGCATTTCCAGGTTCCGATCCAACATTAGAAGAACTTCCAAGTTCCATCCTGTCTTTTCACTGAGAGCGCCACCACATATCCCGGCGGATTGAAGAAATACACCTCTTGGCGTCGCTCACGTCGCTGACGTCACATGACGTCACATGCCACCAGGTGGCCCACGCGAAACCGTCACTGACTCCACTAATTACGATACGATGGAGACCGAAAGGTGGCTCCGAACAGCTCCCTCCAAGGCACAAAATACAGTTATGGCCATTTACCAGTTATAACTGGCTATAAATGGGATTATACATTCTATAAATGGGGTTATAAGTACTTATAACTGATAAATGGCCATAACTGTAGAAAATTACATTAATTTATATAAATCTATAACTGATAACAGTATTTTCCGCGTCATTTCATTGCTATAGATTGAGAAGAATGAGAAGATAATGCCTATTGAATCCAGTGAACATGTTTTTTCTCCATTACAAAACAAAAGAAATCCCTAAATTGGACTCAATTGGTGATTGGTTCAAAACTTAAATTTCCATTTTTTGCCGGACATACTGTAATTTGATGGTCAAATTCCCACTTTGAACAGTAATGAACCCATTGAACAATAAAAACATGCAGTTCACAGCAATGGATTTGCTGATTTACCAAACAAAAATGCAAGTTTCATCGGGCACGTGATCATCAACCCGTGGATTTCTTGGGGCACCCTGCAAACAAGCCCACTTTTTGAAACGCTTGACTTGATGTCAGCATTGGGAATTCATCATCAATTATGTTGACATAGATTCTATCTGCTAGAAATGGATTTAGCACTCAAAAAAAATGTTTTTGAGTACTAACATATTCTATCTGGTAGAAATGCGGCATACACGTTGATTGTTTTCCAAACACGGGAGATTTAAGCAGCTTGTGACCATGCAATAAAGACTTTGTTGGCTTGAAATCCATGTATTTGGGGTTCCAAATACTGAGAGAAGCCTAAATATGTGGGTCTGTCTGAAAATAGAACATACCTCAAAACAGTCAGTTTGAATATGATTCATTATCAGATTTAAGAGGTATGCTATTCTCAAAGAAAGCCATGTGCATTCTGTTTGCTTCAACCCATGGCAGTCCAGAATGGTGGCCTCATAGTTTTGCACAGCTCCGAGCCTCGGTCGTGGCTGCTGGATGAGCTGTCGATGAAAAAAATGGCAACAATTTTTCGCTGGTTTTTAGAGGAACATAGATCATAAAGGTACATTGATGTCAATCATCTGTAAAGGGTGTGTATTCTATTAGACTATATCAGTATATGAATACATATGAATGATGTATTTCTTATTTCTTGGTGCAAATGGAATCCTACAACTTAATTACTTGGCTGCACTAGACCTAGGCTGCTGGTTCCAGTTCGGAGGCAGAATTTGTTTTCGTGGTCTGAAAGAGGGATGGATCATTGGAATCATCGGTTGATTTAGGTACACAATGAAGCGCACTATACGCAGTATACATCAGTATACGGCTATCCATACGCCCGCAAGTCTGTGATTCTGGGTGGCTTTTTTGGTGATGGTCAAAATCTGAGACCCGAAAAAAAGTTGACGAGTATACATACATACTTTCCTGTAAAACATCGAGCATCCAGTTGAATTATGCTAACTTTAGTTTCAATATAAAAGCACATATAAAAGCATATATACGATATATATATATATATATATGTAAGCTATACTGGAGCATACCCAGGGAACTGCGGACTGCATCCGCCCACAAATCCCTTTTCCAATTGGAAGTCCAGAAAAAGCCAATCTGCTACAAGCTGATGAGCAGACCCTGGACTGTAGAGCTGTCACCACCAGCATCTGGATTGCCCCATGTCACAACAGATCCATCGGCCAGGATGGCAGCAAATGCATCCCATGTGGCCTGAACCTGCTGCACATTCTTGAGCCGATCTTGGACAGAAGAGCTGTCACCACCATATTCTCGATTGCCCCATGTCACAACAGATCCATCGGCCAGGATGGCAGCAAACGCACGACGTGTGGACTGAACCTGATGCACATTTTTCAGCTGATCTTGGACCAATGAGCAGTTACCGCCAGCATCTGGATTGCCCCAAGTCACAACAGATCCATCTGCCAGGATCGCAGCAAATGCACCGCATGTGGCCTGAACCTGCTGCACATTCTTAAGCTGATCTTGGACTGCAGAGCTGTCGCCGCCAGCATCTGGCCTGCCCCAAGTCACAACAGATCCCTCCTGGCAGATCACAGCGAATGCAAAACCTGAGGCCTGGACCTGCTGCACATGTTTCAGCTGATCTTGGACTGCAGAACTGTCACCACCAACATGTGGAATACCCCATGTCACTACTGATCTGTCTGTCCGAATGGCAGCAAATGCACGACCTGCGGCCTGGACCTGCTGCACATGTTTTAGCTGATCTTCGACTGCAGTGCTGTCACCACCAGCATATGGATTGCCCCATGTCACCACTGATCCATCCGCCAAGATCCCAGCCAATGCAATATCAGCATCTGTGGCCTGAATCTGCCGCAAATTTCTTAGCTGATCTTTGACTGCAAAGCTGACACCTCGAAACAACAATTGATTACCCCATGTCACAACAGATCCATCGGCCAGGATGGCAACAAACGCACGACGTGTGGACTGAACCTGATGCACATTTTTCAGTTGATCTTGGACCAATGAGCAGTCACCACCAGCATCTGGATTGCCCCAAGTCACAACAGATCCATCTGCCAGGATCGCAGCAAAGGCACCCCATGTGGCCTGAACCTGCTGCACATTCCTGAGCCGATGCTGGACTGAAGAGCTGTCACCACCAGCAACTCGACTGCCCCATGTCAAAACCCTGTCACCTCCACTGCACCACATAGCAAAGGACATAGCAAAGGCGTTGTGGGATGCCACGACCTTTGCTTCAAGTGCAACGGCCGTAACATGACCTCCGTCCAGAATGCCGGCAGCTTCCAATGATTCCACAGGGTCTGTCAGCTGGCGTCCGTCAAAGCTGATGAGCCTCAGGAAGCCTCGTCGAAATGACTGTTGGGCCAAAATTCTCAAGTCCCCTACTTTGGAGGACTGCGAAAGCAACAAGCTTTGATTCTGACCACTTGGCAAGAACACATTCACTTGAAGCATCCTCTATCAAAATATGCGTCCACTCAGTCACTCAGGACCCAGGACATGTTCATGAATTTAATTGCTTTCCAAACATCTTGGGCCAAAATCACTGCTAGTGATAATGTCCCAGATCTCACAATGTTTCTTAGCTGAATTTCCGCTCAAAATATCTGCTAGTTGCATAATGGGTAGTTGCAGGCAAGCTGCTGACTCAACGAGGAGTTTGATATGACATGAACGTAGGATTTTTTCATCACTTGGTCCATGTTCAACCCCAAAACTAGGATTTCAATCTGTAATTAGTTCCTATTTATCAGACATGTTTTCCCAAAAGATATCAGATGTTCCCAAGCATGGCTCCAGATGTAGCCCAGTCTGCCCAGGAGTCAGCCAAGCAACATCATTTGCTTCTCCGGCTCAGTGGCCAAAATCAGCTGCTCCCGAAGGTACAAGAGCTCCTAGCTTTGCGGCACACTACATGGAGATTTCCAACGTATTCCAACGTCATGGGGGTTACCCCAAATCATCCAAGTCATGGATGATCATGACTTAGTAGTGAAAACCATGGTGACTTGGGAATCTCCCATTTCAAGAACCCCTTAGATTTAAACCCATATTGGGTATGTGAACCTATAGACACTTGGTAGTTCTTAGTGTACATGCGCTAAAGATTTCAGCTTTTGCGAAGCCCCCAGAGAAATGATCATCGATTTAGCTAAGTAGATCTCTGGTAAGTCCACATTTCATGGCTTATCCCATTTGGAGGTGTCCTAAAATGGTGGTACCCCTAAATCATCCATTTCAATAAGATTTTCCCTTATAAACCAACTGTTTGGGGGATCCCCCATTTATGGAAACCCCCATTTATAAATGGCTGAACTGATCCCAGGTATACACAGCAGCCGGCAAGACTTTCTCAGCTGATCCTCGGTTGGTATCCCTACTCTGGCTAGATGTGATTAGAAACCCCAATAGATGAATCATCATTAATCCTGGCTTATAGATTAATCCATATCCCTTATATAATATCATATAACTGGCTCATAGATATTATATATATAATCATCATTAATCCCATGAAATATAACTGGCTCACATCACTGGGTGATAACCCCAGTTAACCACACAAACGAGTCCTGGAATCCTCCACGCAGCCGCGCCTTGTAGTAGGCTGTACGGCACTGGTTCAGCATCTCGGTCACCGCTTCGGTACGAATGAACTCGCGCTCACCTCACCGACGCTACTCGGACGCCTTTCTCGGTTATGGGATGAAACATTAGTGATTGAATATCCCATATCAATCAAGGGATTAACAATGATCAATATATCTCCAGTTAATCAATAGGATATCAACTATTGATATTACTGTAAATTCCGTTGATCGCAGGATATCGATGGGATATGGATGGGATATGAATGGGAGATATTGTGATGATTATGGGATGACTTACCCACTGGTAATCAAAGACGGCTAGCTGGGAAATCCGCTATAAATGGAGGTTTCTACCTGGGAAAATTGTCTATATATAAATTGGTGATTTTGAGCAAGCCACGTTTGACGACCGGAGGGTAATATGATTTAGCTAATAGAAAATGGGAATCGAACATGCTTTGTGATGATTCAAACAAGAAAAATCATCATCTACCCAAGGAACAGGCAGATTTAAATACTAAGTAATTGAACTAGCAAGTATTGGAATCGTAGGAACCAACTGGGTGAAATGGGCATTGGAGCAAGTGCTATCATGAAGGCTATGGATCCAAAACCCAGTAGCCTGCTTTGGCATGACGACGACCAATGGATGAACGTGAAAATCTACTCTGCTTGATGATTGTCCACCGGGATCATGCTCCAGTAGTTGGAAAGCCTGTACCCCTGCGTGGGTCAAAGCTGAAAACAACCCACTTAAGCGAACCCAACCTAATTTCTGCGGAAATATTCCACTTAAGTTTATATCTGGGGTTTATATCCCAAGTGCTTTTACCATATGGCTGGGGTTTACACTTCATATACTCAAAAAAAATCAACAACCAACATTGTCTCATGCTTTCAAATGGTCAAAACAGGTTGTGGTTCCTAAAATCAACACAATTTCTGGATTATATCTGGGTAAATGATAGTGATTCACTAACCTGAAATAAGGTTTTGGGGATGATTCCCCTTATTAAGCATCATTCCCATGACGTCGCAGTGAGGTCGTCATAATTTATCCCAAAGATATCTAAATCTTTCAACATCATCCCATAATTCACCCGATATATCACATTAAATAATTAAATCCAGTTAAATCACATGAATATCCCGTGTCAATCTTTATTTGCTGAAACCCAGCCGTTGTTTCCATTCAGCTAAGCCACATAGCGCTTTCAGTCCCAGCACCGAATGCAAGGGCACTAGCAGTCGCGGCCGCTCGGCCGCCTCCCCCGGCTTTCAGGGAAATTCTGCGGGGAAACCCATGGTTTTTGCACCCAAATCCCTGGGTTTCCGGTAGATTTTCCACGAAAAATTACAACTCTGGGAGAATGAAGTTCTCGGTCAGTTGGCAAAGGTCAGATCAAAAACTGTTGGGTCTAGAGTATGGAACTTCTTCATGAGGCTTTTCCCAAGCAACTTTTCTCACGGAGGGGCACCACCTAAGGTGGCATTCTTGCTGGGAAATTCAATGTGTAGCTCCTGTAGCTCCGATCCGCTCCCTTCCAACCACCGGAGAGTTCGTTCTTTGTGTTCAAGAAACACACTAAGATGCAGGCCAACAATCCCATAGGATCCATGGTGCTGGTATATATGCTAACATAAAGGGGGTATATTGATGGGATCCATGTTACCATACATAGCATACATGGATCCTATGGGAATTCTACAATGACATCAACAAAATCTACAGGCCCGATCTCTGAATTGATTTGATGAAAAAAAGTATGTAAATATAATGCTTGATTATTTGTCCATCATCATCGTCATCATGATGATGATCATCACATAGATTCTATCCAGGTGCTCTGTTCAAGTAGGTCCCCCTAAAATGCAGCAGATGCTTCGACTAAGAGTGGAAATACTGTATATATAAATATGAATCTGGTTGGTGGTTTCAACCCCTCTAAAAAATATGAGTTCGTCAGTTGGGATGATGACATGACCCCAATATATGGAAAAATAAAAGCCATGTTCCAAACCACCAAGCAGCGAATAAATGGTGCACATCCAATACCCAACCAGCAAATTCTGTCCCCAAACATCTGTTGTACTTGGATGTGCATCCCAGGCATCGATGATCTGATCATCTGAAACCCAGCTAGATCTTTGGGATATACCCCAGTTGTGGCTTATACCAAAAAAACTGCAAGAAAATGGGTCTCACAGCCCCAAGCCCCTAAGCCCCATCTAACTTCGCCAAGGATTCCGAGACCCCTGAATCCAGGCTCTGGTAAAAATATCAGCATTTCGCTATGGAAAATCAGCATGTCTAAATGACCATTATGAATTTTATGAACCAATAAATCATCGAACTATGGGCCATGGCTTCGTTGGCAAACTCAATCTGTGGCCTCGTTGGGATCTTCAAAGACGGTCTCAACCACCTCAGAAAGCCCACGACACACAGCTGGGGCCCCTCCTGGTTTCTGATGAAATTCAGGTGGTTTATAACATTTCATAACCCCGTCTAACTAATGATATATAAACCATAGATCCTATATCTGGCTATAAACCAACTTGGCTATATATTAATATCATCATATATTATCTGGGGACCCCTTCCAGGGGTTGTCACCAAGGAGTTGCAGATGAAAACCAGCAACTTCAATGCGGAAAATAATGGGTCAAATCAGGCCACTCAGAAAAATCAGAAACAAACTGTTGTGGAAAATCATTAGAGAGCCATTTCTACTGTATGATTTTTAATGTTTTGGGGCTGAGAAGCAGGACATAGCAGGACCACCAGCCCATGCCAACGGTTTTGGGACCTTCATCTAGAACAATGATGACCTAGCTTGAGCCAAATTCAAATTAACTTGGATAGTTTGAATCAAACAAGAACACAACGACATGATAAGTCGCTATGCTGCTTAAAAGGGAATCCATTGAACACCCTGGTTTCTCGATCAAGATAAGCATCATCGGTTACTGCAAAATGTCGGTACAACTATACAATCATCAGCATGTCAAATGTCTTTCTGAGGGGTTTACTATAATCATTCCATTACTTTGGGGGTGCAGTTCCAGTTATAAAATGATATATAACCATAGTAAGTTGTAAGGCTTAGAATTTATGGGGCATTCATAACCATGGTTATACCATATTATACCCATTGATATCCTCAAGTGCACCCCCAAAAAGTTAAACCAACTTTGGAAATTTGCACCTTCGTTTTTGACCTCAATCGCCATGCGATGGACCACGGTCCCGCCAACGTGACAAGGCTGCGGCATGTTCGAACGTTGTCTCCTCGCCAGCCGTGACAGCCCATGTCAACCCAAATCTGATATAATCTAGTCTAGTTATGTTTTTTCAGGTGGTTTACCCATGTTTCCCATGAAAACTTTCTCCATCTCCCATTTTTCTCAATGCACCAGTTATTCTTGGAGTTCTTGGAGCGCCAGCCCGGCTGCCCCATGGCCCATGGTTTACAACTTATTTAGGGATCATGTCCCCAATAGGATTTTCAACCTGCCATGGTATTTTTGGGGAATCCCATTTTGGAAAACACCACCATCATCCAATATACATCCCATTCTGTCCCCGATGGTATCCCTAAGTGCTTAAGGTTTTATACCATGTTTGTCTCTGAAGTCCACCAGTTCCGGACACTGAAAAAAACATCTGGGCTCCAATTCTGGTAGGTCACAAATCATGTCGTCTACCGTGTAAATGCTGTAAATGCCCTTGCTAAAACCGTTGGACCATGATCCTAGGACGTGCGAGCATAATATGCTTGTGGCTCAACAATACCTATCCAAAAACTTGGTTTCTCCTAAACCTGCTGTGCTTAATACAATGACCAGCCTTTTTGTCCTCTGCTAAACCAACTCAAAACGTGCAAAATCACCACTTGTAATCATCAACAGGCCATGTTCATCAGCCAAAAACTGGTGGCCCAATGACTAGCTCCTCGGCTTCGTTCTCATGCTCAATGGAATACCTGATCTTCAAAGGTCTTGGCCTTGGAGTCTCAAGCGGGCACCTAGCGTGGTGGTAAACCATTCCACGGGGGATCAAATAAGGAATTCATTAAGGGATTAATTAATGGAGATAAGTTTGGGATTTAATGGGTATATATATACACACATAATTATATATATATATGTGAACTCATATAATAATAAGATATATATATATATATAT
>Ga0126342_10002894_pt1 | contig 27612 bp, 34 predicted proteins | sample Cyp1metagenome_FD_92528 | JGI IMG/M metagenome (GOLD analysis project Ga0126342, IMG submission 92528) | Coral microbial communities from Lord Howe Island, Old Settlement Bay, Australia - Cyphastrea 1 metagenome | ecosystem: Host-associated > Invertebrates > Cnidaria > Coral ... | reverse complement strand
TAACTTAAGATGGCTTTTAGCCAACGTACTGCTCCAGGCGTGGCTGTTAGCTAACGGCCCCGAGTAGCATGGCTGTTGGATGTACTAGGTATATATATATATATTATATTATATTATATTATATTATAATATTATATATTGTATTATATTATATTATATTATATATATAGAAATATATATTAATATTTATATATATATATGTGGTCAATATAGTCTTGCTGGAGAAGCACGAGACACTGGCCAGCTCGTGTTGTGTTGCTTGCCAGGTGTGAACATCTCAATGTGGCTGCAAAAGCAGGCACCTGAACATTTCCAAGGCGTGGCAAGACGGAATTTGCGTGTTGCGATTTCTTCAACAGCTGCTTAGTGGAGTTTATTGCGACGCAATATTATGATGAAATATAATGCAGTGCTCCTTTGATCTTCTTGCTGTTCCTATCTTTTCCTTGGCTCTGGTTGAAACCTTGCATTAGGCGTCTTCGTGAATTTCTCCGCCTGGCCCTGAGCTAGGACAGCGTTGCTATCGAGATCCCCAAAGCAGTTTTGGCAAAGCCGTTGGCATTTTGTCACCTGATGTCACCTGTTATTTTTTGATTCCAGTTCATATAGTTCATCACTTCAGGGCATCATAGGATATCATAGGATATCGTAGGATATCATAGGTCATATGTCTTTCTTTGGGTGACTTCCCTTCGGAATCCATTTCAATGCCAACTTCGCTCTGGCTCGCTGGGATCGCTGCAAAGTCAAGGCCCAGACCCATGTCAACCAGCTATCGCCTCAGCAATTGATGCAACATGATGCAACACAAAACATCACTTCAGTCTAAATGTCATCTGCATTGCTGCATTGGGTCAGTTATGGTCAGTTGCTCAGCGAGCGTTTCCCAGTTCCAACCTACGAAAGTTCCAACCAATGTCAATTGGTTGACCAAAAGTCCAGTTTCAGGTTCCAAGACTTGATCGACAGCAAGCTGGAGAAGAGGAGATCAAGTGTTCAAACACTTCAAGGGCAGGTTGAAACATGTTGAAACATGTTGAAACTTTCTGGTTTGTTTAACATTGTTTTAACATTGTCATCTTATGTCCCTCCCAACATCTCCCAACTACAAGTGACTGGGTGAGGAGAAGAGGAGTTTATGGTCCGCCAGCTGGAAAGAAGATGGTGCTGTTCGTTGACGATCTGTGATCCTGGCAGTCTTAACAGGGAAAATTGGAGAAATTGGAGAAATTGGGATCAGGGTTCCATAGGGTTCCTGAAAATTTCTTAGGAAATCCTTAGGAAATCCTTAGGAAAATTGGGATAGTTGTCCCAAAATTTGATACGTACCTGCTGGGTATAGGGTCACTCCAGCCGGGTCGAGGTCATTTTCCACTGTGAGACCATGGCATCTCCAGTATCCACAGTCGCCCATTCGGTGCCACAGTTCCGATGACATCCGAGCGTGACAGGAATATGCCACAAAAGGAATACTTTGGGGCTCAGCCCCCCATTGAGCTGCCAAGCTCCCAGTTGAGCGCAGCCAGTTTTCCTAAATGGACAATTCATCCGAGATGATCATGAAGAGCTATGGGCAATGACAGCAATGACTCTATGAGTCTATGAGTGACAAAATATCGTCACATAGTGCCCATCTATGAGTTTGACAAAAAACGCTTCCTCTGAAGGCTGCGACAATGGCATGACCACGGGGGCTGGTACAACAGGCCGATCTTCCCTGGATCTTCTGGATCTTGTGACTTGAAGATAGCTACCTTCGCAGAGACGTTTGGACAGGAAAGAGCTCAAGAAGTTCGACATCACAGACCTGGTAGAGCTCCCAAGAATTTCAAGCCTAGCCAATCAAAGTCCCTGCAAGCAGAAAGTCAAACATGTTTACCATGGACAAGTTTGCATGCGCAGTGCAAGAAGAAGCGCGAGTAAAATATGCCAATATGCTTACAAAAGGAACACTTCATGAACTTCAATGAACTTCATTGAACTTCATGAACTTCAATGATTTGACAAGTTTCGATATGTTTCGATATGTTTCGATTTGACAAGTGTTGAATTCTGTGTTGAATTCTGTGTAGCGTTTCGACGTACTTTTTCAAGAATCCAAGGTCATGGCATCTGCAATGGGACCGCCCGGGGGAGGCCGCACCTTCATCACAGAACGCTGGAAGCCTATGGAAGCCGAAGCTGAGATCAGCTGAGTAGATTTCCATAGATTTCCAAAGGCGGATCATTTTAGGGTCACAGGGACATGGTCAATCAGTGAATCTTTTGAAGAGTGGCACCATATTGACAACCAGCTGTTGCAGCCAGTCGCAAGCTCAATGTTTGTGGCTTCTGAGGATTGAAGCGCCACTACAATGCCAGTTCCCAAGCTTTGGATGTGGTAGGTCTTTTTGTGTTTCTCAGTGACTCTTAAGAGATTGCACGGTGTGATCTTTTTCATGACTTGGCACTCTCCGTGCAGTTTTTGGGCGTCAGTGTTCTCTTGAAAGATATGCTTGTGTTCATTCTCCTTAAAGTTGGGTGTTGCCTTCTTGCCTATTACAGTATAACATATCGTGCTTTCCTCGACCTTCAAGGGCCATGAGTTGTGCTTGACGGCGATGCATTCAGGTGCTTGCCTACTCTGACCTTCAGGACCACCTTAGTCACATCTGACAAGGCATGCTTTCAGATCTTTCAGGCATGGGATTAAGAGGCCAAATCCTCAGCAAGGCACACCCGGAACACCTCACTGCGAAGAACATGTGTAGACTTTGGCTTCTTTGGCTTGGTCTACCAATGTTGTACAGGCAGGTGCAAACGCTGCAGGACGAATCAATACAACAGATTTTCCAGACCATGGCTGGCTATTTTTTCGCTGGGTCAAGCTCTCAAAGTTGGGAGAGTTTTGTGAAGTCTTACATGCTGCTTGCCTTGCAACCGACATTTGCAAGCTGCTGATTTCATGGTTTGCATTTTCTTTTCCTCAGGTTTGATGAGACAATTCAGTCATCGATTCCAACGATGTTAATTGCTCAGCTCAGAAGTCAGACACGCAGACAGGTGAATGAAACATGTTCTTTCATCATCAAATCCACGGAAATCCTCATTGATGCAGGATCCGATGCACAGTTGGAATCTTCAAGCAAGCACTGAAGGTGCAGCCCTGACACGATTTCAGTGCGAACGACTCTGTCAGCAGAACGAAAGAGTAATGTAGTCAGTAGTAGATGCTTCTGCAAGACTTGCATCTCGTTGCTCCCACACTCCAAAAGAAGCGTTGGACCAGACGCACTGCCTCAGACACGCCTTGGTTTTTCCTGATATGATCAGGACCTTTTGCCAACGCCGGCAAAGTGCCACTATCTCTTCAATTTGCGTGACATTTGGCGGGTGCGGGGCCTTTTTTCTCACCCTGGAGATTTGATCGGACAAACATTGAAGTATTTGGCCAAAGAAAAACAAATACACATGAATTCACATGAGATAACGACTTTTGAAGCATCCACCAGGCATGTCCGAATATCTGCCGAATATCTGCAGTGAGGTTTTTTTGGGCCTTTGCACCTTGAGCTCCAAGAAAGCAAATCAGAGAGACGTGGTGGTCAGATGCTGGTGCCATGAAATCCAACGGGTGCGCTGTCTCACTTGGAGCCTGTTTTGAAGTGTTTTGTAATGAAACAGACCTATGGTGACCTATACAGGTTATTTGATGATACTGTCCTATAGGTATACACCTATCTGTTATTTGATTCACCTATTATGACCTATCATCAGTACAGACCTCTACAGATCCTGGTGGTCAGATACTGATGATACTGTCGTCCCGAATCGCCAGGTCTTTGGCGACAGGCTCACTGACAATCAGGACTCAAAATGGATGACGTCGCAGATCAAGAGCATCTTGGATCATGGCTCTGCGGGGACGGCGCAATGCGAGTGATCATGGCTTGGAGATCACAACATGTCACGAGCTGCACCAAGGCCACTTGGAAGGCAGTTTCCAAGTCTACTACGAGTGGAGAGCCTAGTTACCTAGTTGTTGTTTTGTAGACATGTCATGACCAGCTAATTTTCCCAGGACCTTTTGCACATGCTGGGGATGCTGCATTCTTTCGTACCGACACATCGCCCATCATCGCCCCATGGGGCCATGCTGGATGTAGAAATGGCAGCATATGGCAGCGCATGGCAATTATTGGAGCAAGGACCATCTACGTTCGCGAGCGCTTGATCTTCGCGTCTTTCCTGAATCAAGATGCCGGGCCCTTGGAGGGCCTTGGAGGGCCCCAAGCCATGGAGATACAAGAGCCAAATTCAGACATATTCAGACACTGGCTGAGTTGAACAGTTACCCTCTGGTAAACTAACATAACTATGGAGAATCACTATTTTTAATGGGAAAATCCACTATAAATTGCTAGTTTCAATAGCTATGTTAGTTTACCAGAGGGTAAAACATGTTAAAACATGTTAAAACGCAAGGCGGACCAGAAATTCTATGAGGAGGTGATCGATGTCCAGGCCTCTCGAAGTCGTAGGTGGTACTATGTGGTACTATGTGGTACTATGTGGTACTACATGGTACTACAATGTACAACCTTTCTATCCAACATCAACTCAATATAGTTCAATATTAAATCAATATGCTTCAAGCCACCTTCAAACGATCAAGTAAATGGATGCAAATGGTCAATATGTAACATGTTCCCATCTTCCAAAGTTGCCATTGCGACTGCACTGTCCCATCATATGGCTTCGGAGGCTATGAAGGAATGTATTGAGGAATACTTGGACGAGTACAACAGCGTGGTGCTCTCAGTGAGCTCCAATCAACTCGAATCGTCTTACAATGTCTTGCAATGTCTTACATTGTCTTACATATCGAGAGTTGTTGGCTTGTTTGCTGCCATGCGTTCATCGCATTGGTATGTTTTGATTACCTTCTTCCTATCAAACAGGTAAATCGCAAAATAATTTCTGTTTATTTGACTGTTATGATGTCTGTTTGAAAGGAGCAACACCACAGTGATCACACTGATCACACGAGGTCAGCACATTGCAAATGCCACTGGTGATGTTTTTGGATGCCTGCGAGCACTGTGCCCGTATTTGCCAAGACCTTGGATCAGTGTTTGGATCTCTTTTGGATCGATTTAGAGCCCGTGTAGAAAAATGTTACCCTTCACTTTACGGAGTATAATTTATAATAATTTATAATGATTTATGATAACATATATATATATATATCATATGCAACTGTTTCTTCAAGTCCTTTTAAAGCTTTTGCATTCATAGTAAGCTTTTGCGTACATCCAGAGTACTTAGGTCGTGTGTTGAGTCAGCCAAGTGGGAACGTCCTTTTGCTTGGGGCCCACACCTCAGATCCATAAAACAATCGATGTCTGAAATCAAGTTGGACTCTGCTGGATCACTAAACTGGTTGGTGGTTTGGAACATGGCTTTTATTTTCCATAATATATGGGATGTCATCCTTCCCATTGACTTTCATATTTTTCAAGATGGTTGAAACCACCAACCAGTAAAGGTGGCAGCTTTGTAAGCCTCAACCTGGAAAGAACCTACGCACAGCCATGAGGTTGGTGGAAGTGGACGTCAGAGCTTGACGCGTTTGTCAACACACATGAATGAGCCTCTGCAAGATTTGGCTGAGCCTTTGAAAATCTTTGTTGTGAAATGTCAAGTGATGCCAGTTCCGGGGGCAAACTCTACTCTGTGGAACTCATGTGAACTTCCTTAAGAGCTGGAACGTGTTGGAACTGCTTGCACTCTGCAACTCTTTTGTCGGCTTGAGCTTGGGGCTAGGGGAAGCTACCAGCTTGGCCTCAGGAATGCGAGTGCTTCCAGATCGAGGTCGCAAAAGGCCATTGCGCTTGGAAGTTTATGCTTGACATCAGCGACCCTATGTGACTCCGATATCACTGGTCACTGGTCACTGGTGACAGTATTTTATGCTGTCTTATGACTGTCTTATGACTGTCTTATGTCCCGTGCCTTCCAAATTTGGCAAGAATGGCTCATGTATCAATGATATATCAATGATTATCAATGTATCTCATGTGTAGGCTATGGAATGACTGAATTCCGCGACGTCACCGAGCTGCAGAGAGTTGCGACGATGTTTCGAAGCTGTTTTGCATGTCTTAAAGGCTCTTGAGCCCTGCCCGTCATCTTACCCCAAGGATGTGAAGAAGTGCCTGATGAAATGCGGTGTGGAGGACAAGGTTCAGGTCTTCCTCTTTTGTTTCTTGGCCGCGTTTCTCCCAATTGTTGTGCCCCCATGCTGGTCGGTGGAAGTCAACTCTCCGAGCGCACTTGCTTTGAAGTTGCAACTGAGGCGACACCCAAATTGTCAAAGAGGATTTTGTCGAAGCCATCAACAACGTCTTGAACAGCATTCAGCCCAGTGTTTGAGTGAAAAGTCCAAAAAGGCAGCTGAGTGATGTTCGGCTGTTTGGCGCTTTTGCATTTGACATCGATTAACTTTGACATCCAATGACTACGCTCTTTTTGAGGTGGTGATGTGCCCAATCTGTATGCAAACGAGGTTCCATTGCACATATCAAGTTCCATCACGTTGACGAATCTTCTGGCAACACAGATGACGTTACATGATCAAATGATACCAACTTTATCTAAATGTGACAGAATATCAGTGACAAAAGGATAAGAAAAGGATAAGACTGGCAATCTTCCTTGGACGTCCATGGGCTGCGTCATCTGTGACAATTCTGTGACAGCTGCAGGACATGGAGGCAATCTCTGGAGCATGTCGGCAGCTATGCCAGACCCTGAGAACAATGCATGACGTCGTAGATATGTAAGATGGCCTTTGAGTCCATGGATGTCCGCGACAACTTGTGACAACTTGTGACAACTTGATACTAATCGATTTCAAATGAATATAGTTCAGTAGTTCAGTATTAATTCAGTTCAATAGTTGGATGATGTTGGATGTAAAACATGGAAACATCTGTAAACTGATCTTGATATGTTCAGTTTGTGTTTCTGTTCTAGTGTCAGATTGAATTCTGTCAGGCCAAAGCATGGGAATGCAGCCAAACAAAGCGAATCTCTTCAGTGCCTATCTATCGAGGGTGCCCAGCGTGAAGCATTGTGTGAAGATAGCACTGAAGATCACTGACTCTTCTGTTGATGTTCTTGTTGGCACTGTATCATTCTGTATTTTTCTGCTTGCAGGTGAAGAAGAATGTCCATGTTGTCCTGGCATTCTCGCCCGTTGGTGACAGCTTCCGTAATCGTATCAGGCTCAGGTCAGATTGCTCCATAAACTGTTTGTTGGATGGTTCCTGTCTAAGCTTTATTGTGTGACTATGATTGCAGCTTTGACCGTCTTTTGAGTCTTTGGGATGTTTGGGATCTATCAAGGTTTGCGCATGTTCCCCTCCTTAGTGAATTGCTGGGGCCTCAGAAATGTTAGCCTTGACGAGGATTCATCACTGATTTGTTGTTTTCGATGCATTTTTCGATCTGAGTCATGTGGTTTTGTTACCCTCTGGTAAACTAACATAGCTATTGAACATGGCCATTTATAGTGGATTTACCCATTAAAAATGGTGATTTTCCATAGTTATGTTAGTTTACCAGAGGGTATGTTTTGTTTTCGAAGTCTTTCGTACCTCTGGCGTCACTGGTTCAAGTGTCGCAAGAATCGATCCCGCCTCATGGAGTTCCAAGAACTTGTTCATGGTGACTTTGGGAGGCCAAAAAACCAGAGCAGCGGCTCTGGCGCACCAGATAAATCGCCCGTATATCAGATCATGTTTGAGCGAGGGTTGTATGTTGGTTTCCGTGTGTACTGTCCTTCAAACATGCATTGCACCATAGAAGTACTAACATCTAGAAACACCCAGAAATGTCCAGAAAGAAGTATCAAAGTGTTTGACAAATCCATTTAAATCCGTTCTATGTTGCTTTGTCAGGCGACTCCTGCAGTGGATTTGCAGCGATGAACTGCTCGCTTTGCATGCATCGAGTTCACAGATAGTGATACCATCCCTTGAGCTACAAGCGGCGGTTTGGGTCGGTTGCCGAAAACATTGGCTTCTCCACAACGAGGACTGGCCCTTGAAAAACTAAGCCTCACCGGTCTCACCCAGGCCTCAAGGACAGGTTGCAATGATTCATCTGTCTATTCTGTCTATATACAGTATTATACAGGAACTAAGTGCCCATTGAATCAATTGAATTTGAGTCTGATGAATTCTGTTCGGCGCAAACAGAAGACCTTTGGGTAATTCTACCAAGAGTGCTTGTAGATGCTTGTGGTGTTTCTTGCTGTAGGTCTTTCTCTCAATCTTGCACAGGCTATTCCACCCATGGAGATGTCCAAAGTTGCGCAGCTTTTCAGTAGCTGGCCTCTTCAGGGTGTGACTTTGCAGCAGATTCGGTTGCTGGAAGCCACAGCATCTGGCGGTCCGGCTCGAGATGGACTTGATTCCTGTGGTTTTTTTTGATCGAGGCCAAAATGAAGAGCTCATTGTCGACCTGTTTGGGCTGCGGCATGCATGAAGATACATCATTGTGTCCCTGAGATGCAGTAGCATTATGTAGCATTCATTGATCAGTGGCAGACATTTGATTCAGATTATGCAAGCTTTCAAGATGCTGCAGAATGCAGCAGGCTGTTGGCCAGTAGTACGGAAGCTCGCCTTCAAGCAGCAATACATTTTAAGGTCACTTGCAAGCAGAATCCTTGTGGTACTTCTTCCAGATTGACAGGTGAATGTATTGAGGATGAGGATGATGACGGTGATGCCGATGATCGAATGCCCTAAGGCCCTAATGATGATGGAATGTGTTGTTGCCTTCAGGTTGCCGGGGGCACCAGAGCTTGACATAGTCGATGTCGATAGAGAGGGACTTTTGCCAGCAGCCCAGAAGTATCCAGAAGTGTTGTGTCGTTGGCTGATCAAAAGTCCTGACTCAAAGCGCAAGGTGCCTGGCTCTGGATTCTTGCCTTGAAAGACGCACAGAGGAATCAGAGTTTGGGAAAGGAAGAGATTCGTATGCCGTTCAGGCCGTTCATGGATGTTCTTTCTTCATCTTTGTTCGGTCTCCGTTGATGAGTTGGTCTCCATGGTGAAAACCATCGAAAACCACCTCCCTGACTCCCCGACTGAAGTCCCACAGATTCAATTGTCTGTGGGATGCCTCCTATACCATTCGAAGTGTGGCCTCCCTGTATATCAATTTCCTTGCACTTGCACTTAGCACATCTTGGCACTGTTATGCAGTGCCAGCAATGCTATGTTTACGATGTTTACGTTTGGAAATCGGAGAGGATGGAACGCTGAGCATGAGAACATTCCTGGTCGGAGCATGCGCTGGAGGAATCCTTGTGTCAAGACCTCAGCGAGGGCTGCTGTGAGCATCCCTTCCAGCTTCCAAGCGGCAGGCTGAGACACATCTTGGAATCTTGTCCACACTCCGGTTTGGAACACTCCACACAGGCCAGGCGGATGTAAAATCAAAGTTTGCACACATTGTGGCATTGGGAAGGGAATGCGCTTGAATAAAGCAGTTCTTATCATCAAGCATTCCGGCAATTTGCCATTTGTGGTAGTCTTTCATCTTCGCCCTTCGCTCAGGTGATACTGGCTGAAGGGACCGCGCAACTCACAGAGCATTTCAAGGCCCAGCCAGACAGACTTCTGCAGGACTGAAATTTTGAGCAACGCAACATGACCTTTGGGTTTTAATAATTTAGTCGAAGCATGCCAATTGCATTTGAATTCCATTTTACAAAACCTGGACAAAATCTGCCACGACATGCAGGACATGATGACTTTGCCCGCAGAGGAGAGTAGTGGAGAGTATATAACATGCCTTGCGTCAAGAAATGTAAGCCCTCAAGAATCTTGAAGAAATGCCGCTGTTTGCCGTTGTTTCCTACTTTACTATAATCTTTATATACATATTTTTACTATGTGTTTCTTGATCCTCGTAAATGTCTCTAGATTTATGACGCTGCAGAAGCTGCTTCTGTAAACGCATGGAGTTTGGTTCCTGGCCAGTGACTAGCCGCGAGGAACATACTTTTGTGAGCATTCTAAATGCAGATCCCATTTTGGAGGCAGGGTTCAATAAGAGTTGCATCATGTTGCAAACCAGGCGTTGGTTTCTCTTTTTTTGTGACAGGAGTTGCACTTGGGACTTTTTCAGGCAAGATATCCACTTTATATACCAGAAATTAATATGCGTTCCCTGCGTTCCCAAGGCAGTGGATGAATTCTGTGCACAATTTGCCATGGACTAGCAAGACATTGATCATACTGTTGGACGCTCTGGAATCGTGGCCAGTGAAATCCTTGGAGCAAAGCGACCGCACCAAGATCTGTGGATGACAGCGACCGGCACCGGATTTTCCCTTTTCGGGTCAAGGAGTGGAACAGCAGCGCCGAAGGGCCTAGGCCTGCACCGAATTTCGACTCTCAGGTGATCAAACACTGGAGCAACATGCACACTTCAAACGAATGGAAGCGCCAACTGAAGCACTATCGGCAGAATCCTGGGGACAGGCGAGTCCTTCTTGCAAGGCTCAAATAGGTGGTCTATTTGATGGCCAAGTCCACAATTGGTGGTCTATCTACAGGTGTCAGCGTGGTACAACATCAACGGACTGTAAATGCTGTAGACTTCATGCTGACTGTAGAAAAGACTCACATCCGCGCTAACTTCAAATGAAGTGCTGCTGCAGCACATGACAGTTGAGTTTGATTGCACAGAGATTTCCAAGCTCCCCAAAACTTTCCCCTGTGGAAGAATGGATCAAGCTGTATTGAAGGAAAAAGGGTATTGTGTGTGTGTGTGCATGCAAGAGATTGCACAACAGTTGTTGCTTTGGACCTTTTGCAGCAAAAAGTACACAGCTGTGTATAACGATGTATGACGATGTATGATGACATGCGCTGATGAGCCTAATGATCTCATACCAAGGCTGCACAATCAACTGGTTCAGGGAGTGGCCTGCTGAAGCTTTGTACTCTGTGGCCAAGCAGCAGCTCACTATGAATCAAGCCTGGCCCTGAAGCGAGCCCGCCAGACACTGGCGCGTTCATGGGAGAGTTGATGTTGATGATGTTGCAAGATTTTGCAGTTGCGACAAGTTGCGACAAGTTGCGACACCTGAATGAACTCAGTGCAGCTAGGGTAGCTAGGCAATGCTAGGCAGCTTGGTGCCGCTGTTGAGAGACGCCATTGCACAGATGTTCTGCTCCCAAGGTCCAGCTGCACCAGTTTGAAGGATCCTTGAAGCTGTTCCAAGTCATGGCCTCTTCGCCTGCCCAATCCCTGAACAAACCGAAGTGAACGGTTATTCTCGGTTATTTATATAATGTTATTTAGTTTATTTCATGTTTTTTGTTCGCTCAGTATTGCAGCCTTGAGCATTTGTTTCAGGTGATGCACATGAGCGTGGAGCATGCTTCCCGACAGTTTCTGGAAAAGAACAAGCTCGAGCCTGAATCTTTTTAGTTGGGGCAGTCAGACAGTCAGACAGTCAGACGATTGGGTATTTCAGGTCACAACTTGATACCAGTACAACTTGTGCATCAAATGTTTGACTCATCAACAAGATTCGAACTCGTCTCGAACTAGTGTAGTGCGTATTTGTTGAGAATATATGTTGTGGGTTATGTGTGGTATTGTGTAGTACTTATATGTTGAGTGTGTCCCATTTCGGAGGCGTCACGTGTACATCACTCCGACGTCGTATCTGGAACTGCTCTCGAGCTTCATCTCGGTGCTGGCCATAAAGCGAAAGCAGGTACTGTGCATCAGAGCAGCAGCGCAGCATTCGGTATGCAATATTCATACAAGATATTAATATGCAATATTCATTTAAGAGAAATATTCTGAAATGTTATCGTATTCAATCCGTACTATGGATATTGGATCGGTCATCATTTGAAAGAATGATCATACTGTCGGTGCACTGGAATGCCAATTGTGTTCTTGTTGGTTTTCCACCTGCGCAGCTAGGTTCGTTGTTTGAGTAGATGATGTGATATGATGTGGGATGTGGGCATTTGTGGGCCATGTTTCATCATGTTTCCATATATTTCCAGTCACGAGGAAAGCTAGGAGATGCTAGGAGCGTTGTCGCTAGGTGGGCATGCAGCAGAAGCGCTACAAGGCTGGACAATTGCCAGATGTTGCCGTGAGATTTGTTTTTGGAAAGCGACTGCAGGTGGGCTTGGAGAAGATTGGGGATGCCGAAAAGCAGGCCGCTGTCATACGATGATCATACGATGCACAGAACCTTACAGAACCGCTACACTTGGCCGGGCCGAATCTCGTGACGATTTGTGAAGGTCAGCGGGCTGCAGCAGATGCTAGTTGAGTGCACCTGGCATGCGCCCAACTTCCGTACAGCAAGTGATAGGATTTGTGTAATGATTTCGAACATCGAACAAAATGATCACGTTTGAAGATTCCGCTTGCATCCTGCAACATGCCAGGAAGAAACCTGTGTTGGAAAAGACTCAAAAGGAAGTTGTGGAGATGATGAAGGTTGCAAGATGTCTTGGAGTATGCTTCACGGTGATTAACATATAATAACATATATTTGGAATTCGCTGATAATTTATAAATATTTATAATATGGAAGTTCTATGAACAATTATGAATATCTAGATCAACCTGTAGGCTCTGCACTGAACTCAGAGTTTTGTTGCCATCTGTCAGGTGATTGAAGTCGACAAGGCCGCAGCAGAGGAGGTTTCGACTCGAGTAGCGAAAGAAGAAGCCGAGGCGCCTTGCGGTTGGCTGTGCAGCAGTGGTGCAGCACAAGCTAATCATAGACTAATCATAGACATTATTATCTAACAGGGATATCAATAAGTGGTGAGTTTATTATTATCCTAGCACAAGCATTGTGATAATAATCGATAACAATCAAGATGCTCAATCGTGTATGAAGCACGGATATCACGGCATCGCACTGCATTGCGATGCTGGCATTTCAAGAGCACTGGCCCCTAAGCATTAAGGCGAAAGCAAAAGCAGAAGGCACACAAGCCATCAAGGCACGGTGTTAGCGATGTCCAGAACAGCAAGTCATCAGAACCTACGAAGAACTCGTCGCTTCGAGAATTTGCTGCCACTGAAGGATGATGCACAGAAGGATCTTGACGAAGCCTTGCCAGCGTTGCAAACGGCCGTTCAACGCTCAAGAACTTTTTGTGTCTCAATATGTCTCAACTTGTCCCAAGACTTCGTCGATTTTCCTGCCAGACTTGCTGCACACCAATGCGCACGTTCAATGTTTGTTCAACTTAAAGGTTGCCTGCTTGAACAAGCTACAGACCAAACACATCCAGGAGGCCTTGGCAAAAAGATGCAAAAAGTAGATATGAGACATATGAGATTTGCTTGTGCTTTTGTCTTGAATCCGTTCGGCACAAGACTGGACAGCATTGCAGTAAGACTGGACACATTGAAACACATTGAAATATGCCGAGAATTTAGTCATTAAATGTCATTAATACATTAACATGTCGCAGTGCTGTCGGAGCATGGATCATTTAGTCATTGGACCCACGTCTTTGCGTTGCAGGTCAAGGCACTCCCAAATCCGCCATCAGGTGTGCGTTTGGCCTGTGAGGCCATTTGCGTGATGTTTCCGCCTCAGCCGGAAGCTGTTTGTGTTTTGAGGGCGACCCAACAGTTTCCCAAGTTTCTTTGCTTGTTTGATTGCATCTTGATATATCTTGATATATCTTGATTGCATGAGGTTTCAACTGAAGCCAGTGCAATTCTTAGATGCTGCCTGCAATATCTGCAATCCCCGGTGGAATCCAGAGCCACCAGATGCCACCAGCCACCTCGCGAGGTCAAGAAAAATGATCCCAACACGCCGGGCAAAAAGATTGACGACTACTGGGAAACGAGTCAAAAGGCCTGGCAACTTCCATGCTGCGGCACAAAACCGTTGCACCAGGGGGACTCCGAGGACGAGGGACCTAGATGGACCTAGGTCCTGTCTAAAGGGCTTTGAGCGGTGAGATGCGGTGAGTTTGGTGCCTTGCCCAGGAGATCTTGCAGGATCCCAAAGCACTCTTGGATCGTTTGTTCAATTTCGACAAGGACAACATTCCCGACAGAGTCATTCAGGCAAAGCGCAGGGGACACATTGAGCCGAGCCGCCCAGTCAAGATCTGGTGTTCAAATGTGTTCATACATTTTCGGTACTCTTTTCGGCCTTTGTCCACAATCTTACAATCTGGCAGGCAATCACGCCCTATATGGAAAGAGAAGATTTCGATCCTGCAGCTATCAAAAAGGTACAGTTCTGAGTGATTCTCCTCGGTGTAGAGTAGTTCGGTCCAGGATTGCACGCTGTTTCGACCAAAATTGAGGCCTCTCTCGCGTGTGAAGCCCTTTGCCTGTGGGTGGGCGCCATGTACAAGTATCACTTTGTGGCCAAGGCTCACTACGAGACAGGTTTTATCTTCATTGCACCCATTGTGCTGTAGTATGTTAAACAATGTACTGTCGATATTGCAAGTCATGAAACCGGAAACGGATTCTCCAGAGTTGAAAGTCAGAAGGCTACTGTACATGTTCTATGTTATTTCTATCCTTACTTGTGTTCATGTCCTGTTCATTCATTTACGTTCATGTATTCTCTCAAATCAAATTGATAAAACTTGTAATTATACATATAATTATATATTGAATATTAAGGTATGTAATGCTATTGACTGGTATATATATAATTTGATTGCATATAAATAGCTATAAATAGCATAAGTCAACAAATATCACACAAAAACAATATCCGCATAGAGCGGTCACATACCTTGGCGCCTTGGCGCCTTGGCAGCGCCTTTTTTGAGGCCGTGGAGCCCAAACGGCAGCTCCTCCGCGAGGTGAGCAGTTTCTGCTACGATTTGAAGTAGATCTGCTAAGAGCGGCAGTTCAGAAATGGGGATGGGTCAAAACCCTGGTACCTAGTGAACCCCAAAATAGCTGGTAAATGGATGTTCATCCCCCTAAAAATGGTATTAATAGGTATTGATCCATCCCCAAATGTTGAGAATAGATTGAAGAGACCAGTAGAATGAAGATGAATAAAGATAATTAAGACTATTCAGCTAATATTACTAAGCGTATTCAGAGCCTGATTTTTTGGAGCAAAGAAAACACTCACGACAACACTGACGACCTCAGAGTTTGAACACGTCGTAGGACTTATATAGGCTTGGTGTACTCTGTTAGCACCTCTTTGAGGCTTGACATAAAGCATTTTTCGCATGGCAGGCAGAAGCTGATTTGGAGCAGTGCATGGCCAAGCTCGAGGCACGAGACTTTGAGACACTCGAGGGTCGGATGCACACGTTGGATGCGTCGTTTCTATGGACATTTTCTTCCACATGTTCCACGGCGTGGCCGATGGGATATGGACGATATGGACGATATGGATGTGAAATCGTGACGATTCGTGACGATTCGTGACGTCCAAACGTCCAAAGGGACGTCACGTGAGGCGGCCCAACAAGCCCTTCGTGAAGTGCATAACAAGATCCAGAAGCTCGAATCGGAACCTTGGCAGAGGCTGATAGAGGCTGTGCCACGCGCCCTTGAGATTTCAAGCTAGATGTGTCGAGATGTGTCATGCAGAGAGATTCTCGGATTTCAGAATTGCTTCCAAGTTCCAAGGACTATAACCAAGCAATTGTCAGGCCCCTAGAGTTTCAATATGTTTCAATGCATTCAAAGCCGCTGATTTGGGTTTCAAAGGGACTGGAGCAAGTTGATTTTTTTTCGCCTCATTTTGCCTCATGGCCCAGTACCAGTGGCAGCACTTGCGGATGTTGCGGTACCATTGGGACTACCATTGGGACTACCATTGGGACTACCATTGGGACCTAGGCTAAGCAAGAAGCTTTGCAACGTGACATGGCCACCTGCGAAATCAAGCTGGAACGGGCGTGCCTCAGCAAAAAGATCAGACCCAAGACCCACTGGTTGAGTCTTCCGCATCGCTTGGCTGACGACTGAATCAATATCTCGTGTTACCCATAGGATCCATGTATGCTATATATGGTAACATTTACCATCAATATACCCCAAATGTTAGCATATATAGCATACATGGATCCTATGGGTTAGAGAATTCTGGGCTATTCTGAGATATTCTGAGTATTCCAACATGGCTCATGGGTGTTAAAAATTGGTCAAATTGTACTTGCGCATTGCAGCAGCATGCAGCAGCGAGGCACAAGTTGATTGGTGGTCTTGGAGGTGAAAAGGCACAGTCTCGGACTTTGTGATTGCTTTGTGCTGAAGTGATCTAACGTGACCTGAAAAATGGTAAGATAGAAAGCTTTTTGTGCACCTTTTTGTTTGGCCTTCACCCTCAACTCACCTTTGCAAAGTGTGCGCTGCGGTCAGGCTCGGTGGGCTGAGAATGCTGGGGATCTCAGGATGTAGATCTCATTGGATCTCCGGTGGAAACATCAAGTGGCTCAAGTGGTTCTGCTGTCGGATCTCAGTTTTTCAGGTCATAAAGCTCACAGAACAGCTTGAGCTACTGCCTCGTCCCCAGAAGTTTCAGTGTGGCGCCCTTTTTTTGGAACTTGTTGAATGTTCTGACAAAACATACGAATGTATTACGAATGTCATACATCAACTAGATTTGATATGTTTTCTCAGGGTAACGGTAAAAGCATCGCAGTCTGGTCGTGTCCATCAGGCCTGGTGATTGCATTGTCGCCGCTGGCATGGTTTCCTATGCTGGTCCATTTACGTCGTAGCCTGAGATTCAGCGAAGTCATGGCCTCCAAACTTATTTTATCACTTTATATATATTTATATTATATTATTTATATATATATATATCTCTCTCTCTTATTTGGTTCTTTCCTTCTTCAAAACTCTGCATCTCTTTGTAGACTTTGGGAGACTTTTGGAGAGGTCTGAATATCGCATGAACTTCGAGCAAGAGTGGTTAAAAGAGCTGGACAAGGAATCCATCCCGCACAATGAGGACCTCCAAGCTGGAAATTGTGTAGTCTTGGTACAGGGATGTGCGGTGTGAGAGCCAAAAACACTACACAAGTTCCTCAAAACACATGTAAGATCATTCAAGCACTCTTTTAAGATCTTGTAAACAAGCTCTGTTGAACACTGTTCATCTCTGTTCTGCAGGAGTGCAACATGCGAAGTGTGCTTGGAGAACCTGTGAAGATCCAGCAGTGCGCCTGCAATTGTCAGCTCCCGGCAACCAGATTAATCCAATTCACGCAGCAAACATCGGCAAAAACCATCATTGGGAAAGTAAGATTATGTAAGATTTATATATAGATTCAGCACAGATTGGTTCAGAGCAGTGAAGTGGCGAAAAAATTGACATTGACGTCGTTGACAGGTGGGTGGTTTACTCTCTTCCCAACGATTCTCTCTCCATCGAGCTGGGCACCCATCATGACATGCCAAGAGCGCCAACGATTTCCCTCTCGATTTTTGTCAAGCTGAGGAACGCCATCATCATCGACAGATCCCGGCGATGGCCACTGATGATCGATCCACAGCGTCAGGTGGAGACATTTTTTCACGATTTTTTCACGATTTTTTCCATTCTGTATGATACGTTTCACATGGTTTCACTCTTTTGACTTCCTTTCTAGCTGTGAAGGTGGCAGATGTTATTTAAGTTATCGTTGTGCGATGTTCGAGGCAAACAAGTACATCAAGAACATGGGCAAGGACATCGAAACAGGCTTCGATGTGAGAGCCTTAGGCAGGCAGAGGAAATCAGAGTTTCAAATTCTATCAATGTCGTAATGTGTCGTAATGTGGGTGGATGTTGCAGCAATGTTGCAGCTGTTTGTTGCGCTTAAAGGTTTGCAAAATGAGCGAGACCAATTTCCTTCGCACTTTGGAGCTTGGCATCCAGTTCGGAAAGTGGATCTTGCCTCTTGGCGCATGGAGCTGATGGCTGATGGCTGCATGCGTTTCCGCCTTCGAAGGATCCCTGTGTCATTTTTTTTTCAAGATTGTAGATGCAAAAAGAATGCATCCGATTGGATGATTCTATAGTGTGCTTTGTAAGATAATTGGGAATGATTGGGACCTCAAATGAGGCTGGAAAACATCGGTTTGAACTTGGATCCCGCTCTGGAGCCCATTCTTCAACAGCAAAAGGCAGACTGGCAAGCAAAGATGACTGCAGCGTGTACTGTAGTCCAAAAAGCAAATTTGCCAAACTTTCATAGCCGCGATATGCCGCGATGATCAAAGGAGATGCGCGACAGAGACAGTGCATACAGTGCCACTTGGCAGGTCCGAGATGGCTCCGGCTTCACCATCAAGCTGGGTGACAAGCTCCGCCCCCACATACGACGTGCGCACATTTTGTCATCGTCGTATGTCGTATGTCGGACTGTCATCGGTTTGTTTCCGCCAGACATTGACATTTCCCGCACCTCAGTAAGCCATCAGTGATGGCGATATCTTCAGATATCTTCAGCCCTGACTGAGCCTGAGGTCCATCAACTATGCAGACACTTTCAAGTTTTATCTCACGACCACACTGCTGAGATCTGAGAAATCTGAGAATTTGAACACACGCGGCATCTCCACAGCCAATGTTCGGAAAGGTCATCTCATTGAATCTGGATGGCATGTTTGAATCTGTTTGAATCAGTCTGAATCATGTTCTCGTTTAGCAAAACCACGCATGGCACACATGGCAAATCTCACCCAAGGCCAAATCCTCACTACTCGCCCGAGACATCGGTCAAGGCCTGCATCGGGTTGAAAAAATATTCTTAATGCATTTCATACAGGTCTCCTCAGGTCTCCTCAGGTCTCCTCAGGTCTCCTCAGGTCTCCTCAGGTCTCCTCAGGTCTCCTGGACTTGGATAATTTGAACATTATCCACTGAGTTGGAGTTTGTCACTGAGTTTCTTCATTGATTTTAATTTTATTTCTCAGTGTTTCTCTCAATGAGATTTCTCAGGTGTCATCAGGTGACTTGAATTTTCAAACCCATGGAGCCCAGTCGATAGACATAGGCGACATAGGCAATATAGGCTATAATATAGGCATGATTTAAACACGCTTTGCTGCGGGTTAGGTCACCTTGCTCAACTTCGCGATCACACCAACTGGTCTGGAGGATGTGTCTTTCAAACAAGCAACTTGCGTGGCAAGACCGATCTACAACTTTGAACGTTTGGCTGTTATGAGGTGGGTTGAACATTTGTTGAACATTGGTTGAACATGGTTAAATGTTGAACATCAACCATGGCGTTACTGCCCCTGGGCTCCAGGATCAGATGCTGGGAATCGTTGTTGCGAAGGAAAGACCTGACCTTGAAGAGCAAAAGAGCCAGCTGGTGCGGAATGGCGTTGGTGCAGTTTGAGTAAAACTTACTTCACTTCCACAGCTTCCTGAGAAAGCACACGGGCCACAAATGATCGTAAATGCATGCCTAGGGGCTTTTGATCGTTTGCATCCGACAGGTGAAAGACAATGCCAAGATGAACAAACAGCTGAAAGAGATTGAGGACATCAAGCTATAATTTTCTTTTGGTATGTTCACTGAGCATACCTGCATGCATCTGATGCCGCGTTTGGTTTTCACGAGTTCTGTGGGTTGTTGGCATTTGAAGTTGCTTTTATGGTTGCGCTGTTGAAGAAGTGGTCCAGTCTCTACAGCGTATGGCGCTTGCGTTTGCTTACCATGAATTTCCGGTTGTATGGTGATGGGACAAAAAGATGCAAAAAGTTGAGTGCTCTTCGAGGACGAAATTCTTCACTTGCTTTCGGCAAGTGAGGGTGATGTGCTCGAGGATGATACTCTGGTCTCAACCTGACTTTGCCGCCAAAGCTTTGCATGTCAAATTCTGGATCATTTCTGCGCGATCTAAATCCAAGGTCGACAAAGTGACTGCCTCCAAGCAAGTCTCTTTGGAGATTGGCGAAAAGCAGGAGGTGCACATGGTGCACATGGTGCATCACAAAAGCATCACATTCGATTGTAACAGTTGTAACATCCAAGATCTCCAAGATCTCCAAGATCTCCAAGGGCAGAATTGAAATGTCAACGGAGTGACATGGAGTGACCAAGCTTACCAACGGTCGTTATTTTACCCATCCCAAGCAGTGGTACTGCAAGAAACATCAGAATAAATCATTCCATTCATGCCAAATAGACGTGTAGACAGACAGAAAAGTAATGGATAGAAGATATAGAAGGGTTAGGAAAGTAATTGGTACAGGGGGTGGGGAAGGGGGGTTAATACTCGACATGGGGCCATTCTTGTTGCAAATGCCCAACATATTGCCGAACATATTGCAATCATGACAAGCAATCGAGTTCATAGTCAGTGTCTGCATCACACCAGTGCAGGTGGCAAAAGTGACGGAGGTGGATATCGACAATGCACGCGAGCCGAATCCATAGAGGGTGCACGCGTGCTTGAAGGTTGTACAGAGTTGCATTCATTTTAAAAGTATGAGTTGGAAATGCGGATTTACTTAGCAGTCAATTAGCAAGAGTACCGAATGGAAAAAAGCACAAGCAAAAAGCACAATCTTCACAAAAATCTGGTAAATCAGAAAAACAGAACAATATCAAGAAGTGGTTAGGAAGATTCAACCATTCCCAAAAATGCTGAAACCCTGACAAAGTGCGGTCCCATTGCCAAGAGACAGGTTTGGTACTCTTATTCGTACTAACACCTATAGAAGCCCTGAATTTAGCATTCGATCTATTCAGGGGGAATTATATACATTTATTATATTATACTATTGTGGTTGGTGGGATTCATTGTGGTTGCTGCCCACACCAAGAAGCTGCTGGCCGTGCTGGCTTTCAGAAGTGAGTTTCATGGGAAGCTATGGAGATTCAGCTTCCACGTGAATCTACAAGTACCAAATAGTATCATTTTGTATCATTGTGGTATATATTCATCTATATTATTATATATACCAATATTATACCAAATTAAATAGTATATACTATATTATACATGTAGTATATTCATCTATATTCTTGCAAGTTCCCTTGCCGTTGTGGGCAAACCCCTCATTTCTCTCGATATGTCGCAAAGGTCCTACCGTCCTGTGGCGTATCGGACTGCAGTTCTTTTCTTTGGAATCGCGACTTGGTGGCCACATCTGCCTGAAAAACCATGCGGCCATGCGGGAGTGTGTCACTGTCAGCATCTGTCAGCATCAGCCAAGGTCGAGCTGGCGAACATAGATCCAATGTATCAGTACAGCCTGCAGTGGTTCCTTGACGAACCGTGCGGCTTGCCGCAGCGGCTTTCTCGCAGAGTAATCCTCCAATGCTCCACGACTGTTTGATGGGCTGAGGTTCCAGCAGCTGTTCCAGCTTGCCGTGGATCAATCACCAAAATCTGATGTGCTGGAGGACAGGAACAAAAATTAAGCGCAAGAATTCATGTTCAAGACATCAAAAACAATTCTTCAACCCTCCGTCCGACAGCGAAGGTGACAAGTGAAAAATACGAAAAGTAAAGTCAAACCAGCAAATGCCTGCAGTCATGGCTGGCCAGTTCAGTTTCAAATGTTTGAATGTACAAGACAGCCCGTCGACCTTTTTAGGGGGAAAACACTCTGGCAAAACTTTGTTGAGTTTGCCTCGGGTGGCAAGAAATTCTTCCTCCATGCTGATTTTGCCAGCAGCATGGCATGACCTGTCAGGAAAGGTTGGAGATCCTTCAAGTCGGGCAACCTACACTAATATGTCATTATGAATCATCATGCATCATATGTTTGTAAGTTCATCCCTCTTTTTGAAAGCCCCTCATCCGAGTAGCATCAAGGACTTTTTCACTGAATCTTTGTACCAGAACATCTGTTGGGACCTCAGTGATCTTGCCATGTTTGACAGCTGACCATGATCAAGACGGTTACTGTGAACGTGCTGAAGGGGGCCTTGCCGCACTGGACAAACACAGAGTCTGTAAAAGATGTCAACCCAGTCAGAAATCTGGCATGACATTTCCAGTGACTCTACTAAGACTCTACCACCTTCATTGCGGTTTGAGGTCGTGGGCTGTTCGAAAAGGACAAGACGCTCTTCTCCTTTGCGCTTTGCATCAGGATCATGAAAGGCCGGAAGTTGCACACAAACATGGAAGAACTTACAAAAATGAGAGGAGGCCTGAGGCGTTTTACTCATTTTGTTTGATATTGTATATTGTCCTATACTAATTTTGAACGGTGCTTATGACAGGTGATTCAGTTGCACAATATATCAACTTTCAGATCCGTTCAGGGTTTTGATATGTCGATATATGGCGTTTTTTAACGTGTTGTGAAGGGTGACTGTAGGTGTCCAGTGTGACACGCATCACATCCCTAGGTGATAACCGTGTCGATGATGCTGAGCTGCGGTACCTCCTTGTTGGTCCCACATCTGACATGCTCGAGAAAGGGCCCATGATTCCGGCTGAGTGGGTTCGCTACTTAGAGATTCAGCATGTCTATAGCCACCCTTCAAGTCACTGTCTTCTTGCAGAGACCCAAATCTTTCAGACATTGAGTTGCAACATAACTAATATAACTACATGATACAATGTTACATGTTGTTTAAAACTTCTAGCGCAAGGCAAGCGCAAGATGTGCAACAAATCTGCCAGGTCGGGCCACAGAGGTGGAATGAGATTCTCACCCTTTGTCGTCTGCCTGCATTCAGAGGCGCTGCGTTTTAGTCATTTTAGTCCAGTGGATTTGAGAAGGTCAAAACTGGCATGTGACATGTCTACAACATTCTACAACCATTGGATGTTTCGCAGAGCAGGAGTCGACAAAGACATACAAAGACCATTACCCATGACGGATCCATGGTGCTGCTATATGGTGTGCCATGGATCCCATCAATATACCTCAGTCATGTTAGCATAGCAGCACCATGGATCCGTCATGGATCCGTCATGGGTTACAATTAATTACCCAATTGGAGCTTTTCTGCGACTGTTGAAGGCTTCGAGACAGCCATTGTGTCCAACTTGGAAGTTTTCCCCTCAGATTTCAGACTGAGGTCAAAGGGTTCAAAACAAGGTGCATATATCAAGATATATCAAGAATATAGCATATGCATCCATATGCTCTCCATATAATATATATATATATAATTTGAATCCAAGGCTAAAATTCCACTCATGCCTGCTGCTATTCCGAAATGCAGTTCCGATGTTCAGCAGCAGGATTTCAAGCAGATCTATGACTCTGTGGAAGCTGAGAAGGCAGCCGCAACCATTAGCCATTCCTTAAAATTGCCAAGACAAAGCAATACGACCCGTGGACAATATACAGTAGCCTTAAACCATTTTAAACCCCAGTAAAATGTGAATAAATGATCATACATGATAATATTGTGATAATTAATGTGGATTTTGGACATTCTTTAATCATCGATCTCTGGTGCGATGGCAGGAGTCTCTTCCAGATCCCTGGGACAAGAAGCTATGGCCTCAGAATGCCTCAGATCTGCAGTGTTGCCGCTGTTACCCAATCCACCCATTGCAGAAGTCTTTCTTTCTTACAATTTTCTTACATTCACTTGCTCTATAGTTAAACTTAGTTGCTCTGCCGGAAAAAATGACCAACTTTCGATTCCGAATCTAATCGGTTGTCATTAATGTTGAGCTGCAAGGTTGTCTCCGCTGCAACGCCTCTGCATAGCCGGCTCACCATTTGAATTGTTAGAGCCTAGCACAGCATCAATTCACAATTTTGCAGATCCTTGTGATCCGTGGCTTGGGACGTCAGCGGACGTTCTTGTAAGCTGACATACTGTGATGCTGTTGCATACTGTGCAGGATTTTCGGCTTCCAGCGTCTTCCAGCCATTTGCAGGGCGCACCAGTGTGAACAATGAGACATGACATGACATGACCTTGTGAACACCGTCACGACAATTCATCCGTCAAAACATCGCAATTTGTCGGATGTCGAAGATGTCGAAGGTCATGTCGCTCGCTAAGTGTTTGTAGCACGCCATGGCAGATATGGCCGCCATGGATGTCCATGTGCCTTGGCTGCGACTGCAGCGACTGCAGCGACTTCGCCAAGTCTTGTGCCCTCTGGTTGGAAACGGAAAGATATTCCCTCAGAGACCGCGGTTTTGCCAAACGGGGCAAACGGAGCGCTCTCTGAAAGCATGCGTTGTCGGCGCAGGCCAGACTGCTTTGCATCAAACTTGGGCAGTGTGAGTCATTGCTTCATTTTTGTGTGCATCGTTAGTAAATGGACTTTGCAGATAGAGTAGACCGGGTAAGTAGACCGGGTATGTGTTGTTCCACCCTTTGCTTCAGGGTAAAAGAGCATGCATTTGTTAATGGATCTGACAGCTTGACGCGCAGCCGTCTTGTAGCTTTAGATTTAGCTAACTCTAAGCACTTTGCATTTGCCATAGAATCTCAATGGGTTGTTACATGTTGTTACATGTCACAGTGAAATCAAACATGTGCAAGGCGTGTGTGCATTTCGACGAAGGCGGCAGCTTTGCAAGGCGCGGCTGGCTCTTTCCAACTCTGATAGATTTGTGTCGGTTGTGTTAGTTGAAATCCATGAACTCGACTGTAGACTTTTCATGACTACTCAATACTAGATCATGACTTTTCTGGAAATCAGGCAGCGAGTGCTTTGCGTTTTCCAGCGAGCAATGAAGGCCTCGCGTTGTACTTCCCATGTCCTAGGTCCTCATCTATGAATTTGGTACCATTTCGATCCATTTCGTACAGTTTTTGAACGGCTGTTCGATGTTGAATACTTGGAAAATCTTGGAAATACTTGGAAATACTTGGTGCGTGTTGCACCCTGTAAAGGCTGGCTGGATGGTTTGCGAGAGGATGGAGTTGTGGTAATTGAAGGAGTGCTTCAGCAGGCGGAGGTCCAGGAGCGATGCCGCTTCTCTGCGAACGACCAGCAAATTTGGAAGTTCTCAATACTCGAACTCCGAAAAAACCAGTAGAATCCATCCTTCACATCCCCAGTCCCTGGTCTCCAGCCTGGTCTCCAGCCTGGTCTCCAGCTCGGTCTCCAGCATTCTCAGAGCCTGCAAGGAGCTGAAGGATCTGGTATGGCAGTGGTTGGAAGGCTGGCAGTCACTACAGTAGCAGTCACTACTGGTAGCACTGACGAGAAACAGCCAAAACAGTAGGACAACCAAGGATAACCAAGGACAACCAAGAGTTCCTGTAAGTCCGATTAATTAACATCCTGCAAAGTGTGATAGTGAATGCCCCAGTGCTGTTTCTAAGGGAGAAGCATTTTGCTGAGATGAAGAAACTGTGGATATTTGATGGTCCGAATTTAAATTTACAAGCATAAAGACAGTTTCCACTCACCAGCTGCTTCCTTCTACGCTTTTCTTGAACAACTTTCAGGCTTTTGCTCAGAAGGAAGAGAAACAACATACAGCCGATACAGCTCATATTATGTCTTGAGTTGGAAGCAACATGCAGCGCTCAGTGATCAGCGTGTTCTCCTTATCCAGGATACGGTGGTCGAGGCGTGGATCTTGCCGATCTTGCCGGAAGTTTCTGAGACTTCACCCGTGAACATCCCAAATCACCATGAAACACCATGAAACACCATGAAACACCATGAAACGCCCGGAGCATCAGCTGATCATCAGCTGATCATCAGCTGATCATCAGCTGATCAGCTAATCACCAATTGATCCAATTGATCCAATTGATCAGCTGAGAATCAGCGGTCCTGGAAGTGTAGATATATATGATGTAGATTCAAGATTCAGCTGGAGACCAGGTCAAATTTCCAGGGATGATCCTACAACTTGGACAATGGCAGATGAACGCTGGTTTCGAACTTGGCTGCAGAAATATTGGAAGATGCGAAATGCAAATGCAAAGATGTTTAAAATATTTGAAAATTGTGTACAGCGATTGAAGGTGTCTCAAGACAGCCCACCTCAGGTTTCTAGCATTCTCTAGCAACGTTGATTTTGATCGCGACTTTCTATTCGCTGAAATGACAGGGGTATCTGCTTCATATCTTTGCGAGGCCAAAAGACAATCGTTCTACAGGGATTGTTTGCGTCCGGGGTGCTGGTCAAGCTCTTGCTGCGTGGAAAGTGAGGGGACATCCAGTATCTCAGCTGTGCTCAGCTGTGCTTGAAGCCCGAGCATCACGAAAGCTGTCACAGTGACGGTGTCACATTGTTTTCCTCTTTCTTTGTGCTGAAACATATACTGAAACTGTTGATATCAGAACACGAAAAATCAAGAAAATGGCTGAGGCGGTGCAATCAATATTTGCGAAGCATTGGGAATCTCAATTGCAAAAGGCTCAAGTTGCAAGACAGGTGCGAAATAACAATAACATGTCCCAAACGATCCTAAAGGATTCAGAGAAAGAGTTCCTGCTTGCCTTAACATGCCATAACATGTCTTAACATGTCTTAACAGTCTAAACATGTCCTAAGTGTCTTCACTGAGTTTGACTGATCTCGACCCCACATCTCTATGCACGGGACTCGGACAAAGCTGGTGAAAATCCCAAGGATGTGGAGCCTCAAGAATTGCTGACCTCCATGGACTGCCTCAATTTGCCACAGAACCGGAAGATGTCAGACTGATTCAGACTGCTTTGATTTTGTGAGGACAACATAGGAAAAAATTGGAAAACGAGGCAACAAGTTGCAATCCGTTCAGATTCTTCTCGTGTGAAGGACGGTCTAATTCTTTGGCGGCCCTGGCAACAGAAGCCTCAACAAGTCTCAGAGAATTGGAAAACAAGAGGGAGCTGGCTGCATGTGGATCAGAATGCTGCTTGGCAAAGTTCCAAGAAACTGTGATCATCTCTGGCTGTTTTTCCTACTTCCGGTGTTTGACTGTTTAGGTCTTCAAGCGCAGTGAACTTCTTGCCGTACAGGTTGGGAGTTGATTCCATGTTTTTTCCCGAGAGCGTCTGAGCGAAGGGTTCTTCTAATAGTGGGGATCTGTCAAACATTTTCACATCTTCACATCTTCACATCTCCACATCTTCTCATCCTCACATCCTCACATCTTCACATCCTCACATCTCCACATCTTCTCATCTTCTCATCTTCACATCTTCACATCTTCTCATCCTCACATCCTTACATCTTCACATCCTCACATCTTCACATCTTCTCATCTTCACATCTTTACTCACATCATCACATCCCCACATCTTCACATCCTCACATCTTCACATCTTCTCATCTCCACATCTTCACATCCTCACATCTTCACATCCTCACATCTCCACATCTTCTCATCTTCACATCACATCTTCACATCTTCTCATCTTCACATCTTCACATCTTCACATCTTCAAATCTTCACATCTTCTCATCTTCACATCTTCACATCTTCACATTCTCTCTTGCCCTCTTGCTCTCTTGCCCTCTTGCTCTCTTGCCCTCTTGCTGTCTCCTTCTTTTCTATTTCTCTCTTGAAGGCGCGGGGAAGTGCCAACGAGAGGGCACGAAACGCAACCCTTTCGCACGAAACGCAACCCTTTCGCACAAAACGAGGTTCGATCGCCAAAAACTGCAGTAAAGTTGCGATTTTGAGTGTGCCGCGGCAACCCTTTCGCACGAAATGAGGTTCGATC
>Ga0126342_10002893_pt1 | contig 27615 bp, 26 predicted proteins | sample Cyp1metagenome_FD_92528 | JGI IMG/M metagenome (GOLD analysis project Ga0126342, IMG submission 92528) | Coral microbial communities from Lord Howe Island, Old Settlement Bay, Australia - Cyphastrea 1 metagenome | ecosystem: Host-associated > Invertebrates > Cnidaria > Coral ... | reverse complement strand
TTGGCCAACGAAACTGCGAGTTTTGGCGTGTTTGTTTGAAGCACTTGTTTTTCCTGATCTACATTACTCTGCAGCTATCTATTAATATTATATATATATATTAAACTATTAATATATGCTTTAATGATTGAGAATGATGATGATGATGATGACGACGATGATGATGATGATGATGATGAGTATGATCATCAGCATGATCATCAGTTTGATCAGTATGATCATAAGTATGATCAGTATGTTCAGTGTTGTTTTGTTGTTTTGTTGTTTTGTTGTTTTGTTGTTTTGTTGTTTCTTGGGTGGAACTGGGCTGGGGACCACTAGGTGATTTTTTCCATTGTATTAATTGAATTTAATTGATATTTATTCTTATTAATTGTATACCGTTCTACCCCAATTTTGTAAGGGAACAGGTTATGCAATCTTATGTACATGTACCAAATCTGCTGCATGCCACCCCAAGACCAAGTCAATTCTGGGTATCTTTGCTGGCAGTTTGAGTCTGGCAACTCGCCATGGTGAAAAATCGAGCATCATCGAGCCATGCCAACCCTCGATATCCACTGCCTAGACGTCAACGGTCTCCATCTTTTCCCGGATGATCGTGATGCCGAGCTGCTGTCTAGATTGTCCAGGTTGTTGGTGATGGAAACCATTTTCTTACTGGGGCATTCCACCCGAAGGATTCGAGATTGCACTTCCAGCTGCTGGGTCTTGATGCAGGTCCCACCACTCCAGCAGTCCGCATGAACGACACATCGGCAACCCAGTTCACGGCAGCTTCCGCTCCGTCGGTTGACACCTCGGGAGCCTTGGGTGCCTGGATTTCCAGTAGAGTTTCTGAAGAAAACCAAGAAAAACCATGCAAATCAGCACACCTAGGCAGGTCGCAAAGATCAATCCAAGTTCCATCGGGAGACTCTTCCACACATCGACAGGTCTGCTGGAAAATGGCGCTCATGCGCAGGGGACCCATGCCCTAGAGCAAAAGGCAGCAAAGAGCAAGTCACTCAAGACAGTCTGACGCCGCAAAAATGCTGAGAATTTTAAGAAATGTTTTTGGGTAAGAGTTGTATGCCCTTTCAAGTCAAAAAGGGGCAGCCCATGGACCAAACCGACGCCACGTACTGTTCGTAGCCCACGGTAGAGGTGGGGAATTCCAAACACAAGTTTTTTCGCGAAACCATTATTTTTTCTTGAGACTAAAAAAAATGCAGTTTGGCTAAACAAGCAAAAAATGTACCAGGAGGAAGAATGCAGCTGTAGCCTATGCCCAGCACCCGTCAGCACCCAGCGTCCAACCACTGAAGCGAAGAGTTGAAATGCGTATGGATGCCCGATAAAGCCTCGGCAGATCAGTGGAATCTTGGTAAAAATATAGGGACAAAAGGATACAAAAGGCACAGCCAAGATTTATAGATTGTATTGGTTAAATGTACGGAATAATCTCGGCAAAGATCATTTCAATTTCCACCCAAATGTGGGCATCCTTTACCTATAATGATTATACTGGCTGGAGCCTGGTGAGAAACTCACCCGCATGGGGGATTTGCATCAAAAAATCGACAGAAAGACGACGAAGTCGGTCCAAAATTCAAACCAAGATGAACCACTTTGTTGGAAATATATATATATATATTATACATATATATATATACATACACAATTATATACATACATGTATACATATTCACAGCAAGCAACCCCCCCCAGCAGACCTTCCCGCTAAAAAAAACATGGAAATAACAATGAAATAAAAATAAACAAATAGTAAAAAAAAACTGGAAATCAACCTTAACTACAAAAAATACAAGTTTGATATACATATAAAGTATTGAACTATAAGCCATGAACAATTAGACATGTTCCACCCGACGCTACTGCGTAGATATCTTGGAGGTTATCATCATGATTATAGTAACATATAGCAACCAATTATTCAGCACTATGAATCATCAAGTAACTATCACTCATCACCATTAATCACCAAAAAACACTATTAATTAACTATTATTAAACACTATATTAATCACCATAAATTAACTCTTAAACACTTATATGAATCACAATTAGTTAACTATTATTAAGCAGTATACTAACATCCATTTTCACCATGTCCAATCACCGTTCACCATTCGCGTTTCGAATGTGGCTGGGTAGCGTTCTCGTTCACGGATCACCACATCAGCATCTTCATAGAGACCAACCAAGATGCTGATACCTGGACCATGGGGACTTTTTTGGGGATCATCCATAGCTTGGTCATTGATAAACAAAATTGGTTAATAATGGTTAATAATGGTTAATAATGGTTAATAATGGTTAATAATGGTTAGTAATGGTTAATAATGGTTAATAATAATATTAATGGTTAATAATGTTTATTTTTAAAAATAATTGTTGATCTTGGTTAATTACTGCTTGGTGATTTAGTGATTAGCAATGGTTAATTAATTTGCTAATAGCCAACAACCTGATAACCAACATGCTTGGGTTAATGTAACCAATGTGATCATATAAGATCATATAACCATATCCAACCATATGATATTTGGTTTCATCGTTAAACATGGGGAACTGACCATGATTGCCACTGGCAATGTTCAGCCAAGTAAAATAATGATCAGCCAAGCGATGTTGATATACTTTACATTCAAACAAACCCATGTTTTTTTTTCCATGCATTGCATATTCAACTGCAGCGAAGTGAAAAACCAAATTGATGCAGTAAAAAAACAAAAACTCTTTAATGTGATTTACACATGGTTAACAAAGAACCAAGGATTGTTGGAAAATGTTGCCAAGTATGTGCTGCGAAATTGGGATTCTTTGCCCCAAATGGAAGTGGTCAGTCAACCTCCAATACTTATTGGGTTGCTACGCTCAAATTCCTCAGGTTGATTGGTCAAATTCCCTTGTTTTGTTGGTCAAATAATGTTGGATCCTAATAACCATGTTTTCTTAATGATAGTGAAAGCCATCATTTTGGATGGTTAAAGTGGATTTCGGCAGGCTAAATCAAGTTCCGTTGTATTCAACACATTCCAAAATCAAATTGCAAAAGCAATGACCAACTGGGTTGACCCAGCCCTCTGAAAAATATTAGTCAGTTGGGGTTACTATTCCCAATATATGGAAAGTCATAAACTTCATGTTCCAAACCACCAACCAGATCCAGGATTTTTCTGAAATGTCAAGGTTTTGCTGGTGAAATCCCCCTGAATCCTCCACCAAAAGGGTGCCTGCAGCCAGCAGCCCAGGCAGCACAGCCGCAGGCCAGGTGGTCCCCACGATGCGAAAGAGGAGCCAAAGGCCCATGCATCCCTGGAGATGGAACCAGGAGCTATTTATATCGAAATCATATGAATTCTATATATATATATATGTATTATTATTATATATACGGATCTTATCTGATCTAAATCTATGTATATATATATATATAATCAAATCCAATCCAATCTAATCTGTTAAATTTATACATATTATCTGTGAAGACACATGCTCATGAGCATTTATAACCCAAGGTTATACCATGTTATAGTTTATATTCATGTCGATGAATTTTAAAAATCGGGTCGGGTCATAATGGGATTCCAACGGATTCTAATCCAGGAACACTCCTGAAACATGGGATTACAATCAGTTCAGACATGGACTTCACAAGCGGTCGGGATTTTACCAGCAATGGGAACTCAGAATGTGGCATAGTCTTGGGGCCGGTTCCCCCTGATATGCTGTCCCCCTGGGTAAATATATGGTCAAACACCTCGTTTTTCCCGAGGCACTCGAGGCACTCTCAAAACCCTGTAAATTATGTGTCATTCTGGCACTCCTGAAAAGCTCAGGTAGGGGACCTGTGCGACATTACACAAGTCATCCTGAACCCTATCATACTAAAGCCCTAAAACCTTAAATCCTACAGTAAACCCTGCACCCTAAACTCCAAAAACATCCAAACACCATGAGAAAATGAAGGACAACCTCTCAACACCAAACACTTAAACCCTAATTCTTTGACCCTAAAACCTTAAAACCAAAAGTGATGTTGGGCGAAACGAGGTGGGGCGTAAATATACCAAAGATGAGTGATCTCCGATATCAACCATAAAATGGAAAGGCCCTGTTTAGTTGGATGTTATAGGGTCGAACGGAGACAGTTGAAATGCTACAATGATCACTTATGCTTTATGCTTAAATCCGCAGGCACACCAATGATTGGAAGCATCATCCATTCTGTTGTGTCAGTTTTGTCTTGTCAACATTAGTCTGTGGTAACCATTATAGCTGGCTAAACATGTTTGCTACCTCTCCCCTTTTTTTAGATTTCCCACTGCCCCACAGCGCTGAGAACACCAGAACTCGTTTCCAGGCCTTCTGGTAAGTAATCATGACAGCAACGCGCTCGAGTCCATGAAAGCTGTCAGAAGCGCATACTTTCGATTAGCTGATTAGCTGCTTATTTTTTGTTGATGGTGTGTGTACCCTCTGGTAATTTAACATAGCTATGGAAAATCACCATGATTAATGGGAAAATCGACTATTTCTATGGTCATTTTCAATAGCTATTTTGACATAACCAGAGGGTATGTGTGTTGACACAACATCTCTGGTTTTGCCCGCAACAATCCATGGCAGCTTTGTGTGGGCCCAGCCGCTGCAGGTCACCAAATCCAAGACTTCGAAGCACTGAAAGCATCGTTGAAAGCCACGACTGTTTGTCCGTCCCAGTAAAAAACTTACCCTCTGGTAAACTAACATAACTATGGAAAATCACTATTTTTTATGGGAAAATCCACTATAAATGGGCCATTTTCCATAGCTATGTTAAATTACCAGAGGGTACCAAACATTAGCAAAGCATCAAAGAGACTTCTGTTCGCCATTCATGATCAAAATATTGAAATGGATGGAAATGGGACACCTGACCATTCTCTGTCAAATTCAGGCTAACAACCTATGATTCGAAAGGACAAACTATGGGCATTCAGTTTCATAGAGGGAAAAGCAAAAAGATGCTCCGTATCATATATCCATGCACTGGAGGTTTGGTTTATACATGTTTACCCGTATATGCCGAAGATATTCGATATGTTATATATGGTATATGGTTATTATATGTTATTATTCATATATAAGTGGGATGCACATCCAAGTGCCCTTGCCTGACTTACGGACCTCTTGAAAGTCATCAGTGCTGTTCTCCACAACGTTGGGAGGCATTTCATAGATCCAAAATGTTGATAAATTTTGGGGCAAACAAAATTTCAACAGTCTGTAGAGTACACATTAGCACCATTTTTTGCACCGACAATATGGTGGAATTGTACATGAAATCTTTGAGGGAACGATGCGGTTCAACATCTAGAGACCAGTATTGCCCCAGCATGCCCCAGGTTCGGTCGTAATTCCCGACCGTGTCTTCAGCATGGTCCAACCATCCATGTTTCCAGCAGAAGACTCATCAGCAACCCGAAGCCCGACGGTGATGCAGGGCAAATGCTTCGTGTTTTTCGGACCGCTCATCCGACACTCAATAGTCACTTCCTCAGGAGCCAGGTCAATAAATCCGTGGTACCCAGCAACAAACCATCCAATGCTTGGGGTTTATTGTTGCTTGTTTCCTACGTCTTCCTCAGTTGAAGCACGGTGTCCGCGGGAAGGGTGTACTGTAAATAGTTAGGAGAAGGATATCGGCGGCCCACCATCCCAGTTCTATATCTATCGATCGTCCATTGGATGCCGCACTGTGGTGAAGAGTGGGTTGCTGGAGCAAGTCTTGGGCTTTCCACAGATTAGATGCTTCACCCAACATGAAAAAAAAAACACCAAAAAAAGCAACGAAAACCGCGCTATCAAACTTAATTTACATCTAAAATTGCCCAAATCCACTGGTTGTTTTTTTCATGTTCCCTATAAAATCCACTGGATCCACTGGTGAGTTTTCCCAGTTTTGCCATATATTTCGCCATGGAAAACTTCTATCCCAACTGAGGTGATCAGCCCTGTTTCGCTGGGCACCCGGTCCGCGTGTTAGGACCTCACCAGGGCAATTCATCAAGGAGCTCTGAATCAATCAACGAGCTCTGAATCTTTCCGTGGTTTCGAAATCATGTTTCTTAAAAACTACAAATTATTGTGTAAATATAATATATATTCATATATCCCAAACACTCCAAGTAGGCACTATGTACATGTTTGTGGGAAGTTGTAAATAGTACCTACTTAAACCCAAAGTGTTGATATTTGGATACTCAGGGGCAAAAGTTGTGAATAGGAACAAATAAGTAGGTTACAGGTTATTGGTGGTACTGGTTGCTCCAGTGGCTCAAAGATTTAATTAGATCATCTAGATATGGCCCTCCGCACGGCAATCCTGTCCAACCGTGCGCCACCCCCCACCGGCCTTGCATCAAGACACTGATGATTTGGTGATTGTGGATGGTTCAAATCATGGATCATATCCCTCCAAATGATTGATTTTTAAATCATATCCCTCCAAATGGTTGATTTTTAAAAACAACCTGGGAAATAATTCTGAATTTGATCCATCCCAAAGTGTTTGCCGGCTATCACAATGCAACAGCCAGTTCCCTGGTAGCCCCTTTTTGCGGCTCATCCAGCTGGCTCTGTGTTGTGATTGGGCCTGGGCAGCCATGGCTGCTGCTTTGGATCTTGTGGATGATTTACGGGTCCCGGGTTTGCGGCACCTATACAAACCAATGGTAGTCCATGTGACTGAATCTAGGTAGCATTGGGTTGCACATGGGTTCCTGACATGACCATACAGCTTTGGAAATTTCAACGCCCCAGGGCCACCAACAACTTCACCATGCCAAGGACGATGCTGTGAAGATCTTTGAGATCCTTCTACCATGGGTGCAGAACAACATTGTACAAATCAATGAAGACTCCGATGCTTGACTTTATCCACCAATTTCTTGTTGAAAACAAACATGTCTGTGATTATATTGATAATTTTCCAAATTTAAAACATAGCTGGTCCTATGCGCCCAGTCTGCCCAGTCTTTCCTAAAGAAAGGTTCGCGGTTTATTTTTTTCCATGTAATCGTTTGTGTTGTCCACCCCTATGTATGGTTTTGCATGGCAAATTGTAAGGACCGCCGGATCATCGCCTGGACTAAAGATCGGCAAGTGGTTTCTTGGCAGCATTGCTTTCAATCCCTGGGGGGTCAATCATGATATGTATTATATTTTTTGTATAAGAAGTATATATTCAAGGTGCTTCTACGTAGTTTGTTTGTATAGTAGCGGTATATGCGCACCCTATGCATGCTATTAATGATGTATTGCGTCTTTCCAGCAGTTATGGGCCGGCTTAAGGTTCATGAGGTGGACATCGTGAACTACTATCCGCTTCTCAAGGAGTACTTGCTGGAATTTGCCTGCAACCGGCTGCCGGATCTTGAGAAGCACAAAGTTCCTGTACAGAAATTATTGGTCCAGAAATTATAGGGAATTGGGCGGTTGCATTCATATGCAGGAAGCTAACAACCTCAAAATCTATCATATGGAATGGGGTGTTGTAAGGCCGCTTTGGCTTTGGTGGCTGTTGCTGCCAATATCTTTCCATCCGAGCTTTATGGCAAAAGAGGAGGCCGAGGAAAGGTAAAGGCGGGGTATATAATAGCAATATGCAAATATATATATATATATATGCACAAAAATGAATGGGCTTTGTGGTGGGGAATTGTTTTTCTGTGGGGGATCCCTGCTAGGATTGGTGTGCCGCTGAATCGTCCAAGTTCAGAATGTTGGCAACCCACGTTGTTGACATCAGCTATCGGACATTGGCCTCTAGGTGAGGGGTGACACAATGTGCAGGAGCATTGAAGTCTAGGATCCTGATTTTAAAACAAAAAATGTCCTAACCTAACCTGCTCCTGGGCAGGAATCCTGTCATCGGCGTTCTGAAAGCCATAGTGGGACAGTTGAGGGGTATCCAAAAGAAGGCGAACAAGAGCAACCAGAAAGAGGAAGAAGAGGATTATGCTGCCTTAGGTTTTGCTATAAGCTGTGCTAGTCAACACCACCAGATAGAGTGTTGAAAACCCCATCGCATGCTCGCAGGAGAGACCTGAAAGCAGCGATGCGTTGCAGCATTCGCTGACATCGGACAGTTTGGCCTCTGGTGATACCCCACAGGTCTGTGTATGTAGAGTTTTTTCAAAGGTTTTGTGTATGTATATATATATATATATCGTTTGAGCAGCCAACCTATGTCTTTCAAACCTCTTACTTAATACTAGTTGTTTAATTTCTCTGTCAGGACCCATTGGATGGCAACCAGCCTCCGGCTGATCCTACACTGTGCTTTGAAATCGAGGATTCAGATGATGAGGACCCCCAATGTCAATTTCAGCACTGGGTTTCACATAAAATTTGATTATAAATTATCAAGATCTAGATAAAATTTGGTTATCTGTGATTTTCTGGGATTATTCACCCAGGACAAAGGCCAACTTCCAGCTGAACCCGCGGCTCCTAATGGATCTACTGATGATCTTAGCAATGACCAACCAAAGACCACAGGGGATGAACCAGCCCCGGCACCCACAGCTCCAGAGAAGGTACCTGGTCGTTGACACTTGCTATCATGCGCCCCCATAGGTTTACATTTTTTACTTGTTTAGGATGGAATGCCATACAGCCCCTTTGGTTTGCGAGATGATTCCTGTTGATCTGAGGCACCATGCGAAGAGGGAGTGCCATGCAATGAGAAAATGAAGCCAGGCTTCCAAGCACCTTGGCCGACAGGGCGTTCTAGAGCGCATGCAGTGCTTCAGGGGTGCATCACTTGAGGGGCTTAATTACATACACACATATATATATATATATATATATATAATATATTTTACATACATGTAAATATATATATATACACATATACATATGTATATGCATTTACATATATATATATATATATAAATATGTTTATATTTATATAGATCTATTTGTGCGATATGTTTGACACTTAGGACCGTGCACCCTTGATACCCGACAACATGAAGAAGGAGTACCCACATGCTGACTTGAAGGTCACCACGGCAGATTTCAGCCAACTGTCCCGAGACCAATCTGACTTGAAGAAGGCACATGCGCAGGAGCCCTTTTTTTCCCATATGGATCTCTAGACCTAAGTCGTTGCAGACTACTTGCACACTGCTAGTTCAAGCAAGATTTCAACGAATTGCGCGTGCTAGGAGAAGATGAACCAAGAGTTCGAGAAGATGAAAAGAAAACAAGAACGGATGGACAAACTTGACGCAAAAAATAACGAAAAGTTGGCCATGGAAACCCAAAATATCATTGATGCAGTCAATGGTACAAAGGTGGACCCGAAGCCAGCTGGCCGTGGTAGGGGGCGAGGTAAAGGAAGGGGTCGGGGAAAGAGGTCTCCTGAGGATCAAGCAGTCGAATGTCAGGCAGAGGCAAAGTCCAAGAACCGCCCACCCAGCGCAGATCAATCCCCAACGGCTATGTCGGTTTCCCCAAAGAAAGGTGAAGCTGAGGTTGTGTGTGAGACTCCCCGGGACAAAGCTGGAAAGGATCCGGAGGATGGAAAAGGTGAGAAGGGTGACGAGCCCATGGTGACCCCCCCAAGAAGAGGCAAACGCAGAGTCAGGAAAGCACCCCAGGCTGAAAGCGGTGGAACGATGAGTTCCCCTTTGAAAAAAAATCCAAAGCGATTGCGCGCCTATGTCAAGAACCCTCCCAAGGAAAACCCTTCCGACAAAAACCCACCAAAGGAGAACCCTCCCAAGGAGAAGCTTGAAGGTGAGTCCAGTTCCAGCAAGGGGCCCAGCGGTCCTGTGGAACACCCCTCTGGGAGCATTGCCTGCCATGTTGATCCGAAGGATCGCGTTGACCAAGAAGCCTTGGAAGGTGACATTCCCGAGAAGCCCAGCAATGACAAAACAAAGGCAGACAAACAGGCAGAGGCGAAACGCACGCGTTTCAACAAGGCAAAAATCGCAGCACAAAAGCTACATGCAAACATCCCCGGAGGTGACATCTACGCAGAGCTTTGCATCCCAGGTCCTGAAGTGCCCTCAGTGAGCTACACGCTCTACCCTGTTCCAGGGGCCGAGGAGTATAAGCCCTTCACCTCTCCCATTGGGGTGATCCTTTACACGGAGACATTCTATGTGAACGATGTTAAGGAGATCCCCAAACCTTTGGACAAGTTCATTCAGGTTCGTTAGCTGGGTGTGTTGATGATTTTGGTTTTTGCATTTAGTGTGTTTTAACCAAGCCTAGCTATAAGCAAAGCTGGTTGCCTGCTCAGAAGAAAGACAAGAAGAGCTGCTCTATTGCGTGGAGCAAGTTCCCGACGATCTTGGACGCGTATCCTATTTGCATTCTGTTCTCATGCAACAAGTTTCAACTTTCATGGTTACTACCGGTCATGTATTTTTAATGATGGACCAGGGTATACCAAAGAAAATTCACATGAGCCATCACCAGGTGGCAAACTGCCAAGTGTGTTGCGGGATGGATTCGTGAAAAGGATGACACTTTTGAGAAGGCTGGGTGTTAGCAAATTTAATCGCAATACTTTTTCAATGTGGAGATCAATTTTTCAGGTTATATATATATCTCAATGCTGTATGATCCTGCAGGTGTACCGGATGCTTGCGGTTTCCAATGGGGTCCCGGTGGCTGAAGTGTACAGCCGCAACTGACGGCCAAATCATTTGCTTGGCAGAACATGCCAACTTCAAGACTTAGAGTGCGCAGGGCAGCTTCAAAACTAATTTTGACTGCGTGAAACGTAGCTTGGGTCACCTTGCGAGGTCCTAGAGCCACACAAGGCAAAGATCTTGCATAGGTGTAGGGATGACTACAATCAAACATGCAGTGCTGAAGTTGCAGCGCGAACCTGCGGTGAAAAAAAAAATCCCTTGGTGATAGCCGGGTTGAGAAAAGCAATTTTCAAATTTCATCCCCATTCAATCAATTAAAGAACCAAGAATTTCAAGAACTAGATCAGGACTTGTCATACCCCAATCCTGTGCATGTTTTCCCGGGAATGGGGCTTTCACTGCACATCAAAAGCTGGATACGTTATATATTATATATTAGAAAAAACACAAAAATACATATTATATATATATATATATACACGATCGCCTCAAAAACCGTGCCACAGCATATGTGCACACACGAGGTAGAGCACACACGAGCTTTGTTATGGCTACTCTGCCAGCTTGGCCTACGCAGGTGCGCGAATCTCTCGAGAAAATGATGGTCAAGCAGCTGCCTACCAACAAGGTGCCTTCCCTTCCCGCCCTGGGTCTTGCGGACTGTGAACGTGGGAAATCCAAAACAATTCCAACATATGCATGTTGGCCACATGGCTTCTAGCAATCACACATTTTTGATCAGGTGTAAGTCCATATTTGGTACATATGCATGACCACTGGCCCATTTGTGCTCACAAGCTTCACACAAAAAGATAAAAAGGATAGATTTGCAATCTTATGCCATGCCTGGCACCCCTGAAGTTCGAAGTGTGGGGGTCACCCGAGTCCAATGCGCGGTGATGTTGATGCTGGGTGTCCCACCAGTTGTGTGCCCCAACTGCATGCAGACCCATCTCGCCACCTCTGCACTTGAGATCACCACCATCATCATCACCCTCTTCTTCCTCCTCCTCCTCATCATCATCATCATCAGGATGCTCATCATCACCATCAACATCATCATCAAGATTGCCTTCATCCCCAACATCTGGATATCTATCATGACTATCATCATTGTTTCGGTCATCATCTTGTCAATTTTTCATATATATATATATATAAAGTTTTACAAAAGCATGATGATGCATATTCAGCTGAGGATTCACAGCCTGGACTACTTGGCCAATGCGTCGGCGAAGAAGTACGGAGGTGAAACCCCAATCACCCAGCGTGATTTAATGTGCTTGGAGATGTTTTCTGGAGTACAGAGTGTGGCAAATGGATTTCGAGCCTTAGGCCAAGTCAAAGTTTTCTATCCTGACATAATTATATAAATATATATTTATATATGCAAATACGTATGTGAGTGGGTTGTTGCATTCTCTCTCTCTCTCTCTTTATATATATATATATATTTATATTTATATTTATATATATATTCCTTCGCTGCTAGATAGATTTCATAGTCTGCAGTTTTGGGTTTCCTGTGGCGTGTGGCTTCTCAAATGATTTTGCCCCCCATGCCTGTAGATCTCCGAATAAGGACGAAGAGGATGGAAGTCGTGCCTTGTCAAAATCGACTGGGCATGGCCAAAAAGAAACATATAGCTATTTTATACTTTGTGTTTTTGCTGCAATGCAGCTGTGATTGGAAACTCAGGCAAGGATTTGACCTGCTTCGAGATGAAGTGTTCGAGAATTTGTCCACTACCAATGGCTTCCTAAAAGCCTTGTGGCCCCTCAGCTTCAAGAACAAAATCAATAAAGCCATTCATATTTTTGTAGTTGTATTTCTTGCCTTGGAACCATATGCATTCTGAGACTAAAGGATGCTATGGCCTATAATGTCCTCACGGGAATTACTTTGTTACTTTTCTCATTGACAATAGATTTGAGGTTCCAAACACATTGGGAAAATATTGCCACAAAACAAAGCTCTTAGAGCTTTTTGACAATGTGTTTACCGGTCCCTTGCCACCCCTCGCCTTGCTGAGGCTGCTGCTGCGAGTCCGGCCACTGGGCCTGCTTTATGCAGGTTTACCCTGCGATTCGATGGGCTTTATGAGCTCAAGTGTGCATCAAAGGTCTGCCCTGGACCCATGGGGTGCTCCTCGTGTTTTTGTCTTCCTTGGCAACCTCCTATCTTGCAGGCTATCGATTTTGGTATTAGTTGGAATAGCCCGAGGGGTGACATGGATGCTGGAGAATCCTTTGCGAACAGCAGTTGATTACCTACCACCAATCCAATGGCTGTTGCAGCCCCATTTGCGCCCTCTTCTTGCCAAATGGTTTCTAGTTTTTCACTGGCAACCCTTTACTTATTTTTTCAAGGGCTGTTGGTTTCATACCAAAGAAAAATGGCAAAAACAAACCTTCCCACCCCCCCCGGGGGGGGCGGGTCTGTTTTTTGCGTGTTTTTTTAAAACTTTGTGGGGAATGGTAAACCAATCCAAAAATTACAAGGGCCGGTCGTTTACCATCATGTATATATCTATTATAGTATGTGTACATATATATGTTTATAGGTATATCTCAAGATGCCCTTCTTCCCCTTCAAAGTTATAATAATGTTTTGGAACCCCATAAAGAACACCATTTTTGGGAAATTACATACGTAGTGCACATTTGCAGCTCAGGTGCATGGGAGCTTTTGGTATGTTCTCTGTCAAGCCCCATTTGGGACTTGGCAATTCGTGACATGGATGCAGTGGTGGTGAGGTAAGACTATATAGCTATAGTTATAAAATTTTATTATATATAATATATATAATATCTAGGAATCTAAGAGATACCATGGTTTTATCTGTCCAAAAAAAATGCATCACCATATTAATATATATATATATGTTGGAAAAGGGTTTCTTGCAATTGCCCCTGCCAGTTCCCAAACGTGCTGGCCCGGCCTAGGCCATGGATGGTTGATCTTGAGATCAAAATGACGAAGGCTCAGCGTGAGTCCTGCAAGGAAAGAAGCACAGAGAAGGAGGTTGTCAAGGTCAAAAAGCAAGGAGGTAAAGTTTCTGTGTTGGGGCCCCAATGTTTGATATCTGAATCGGTGAATTGATGCATATTGTATTTATCAGTACTGATGCCTCTGAACAAGGTATATATTTTATATATATATATTTGGCTACACATCTTTTTATTTATAATGCACGTTGTACAATATATTTTTGACGCTGATATAAATCTTCGATAACTATATAAACCACGACAACAAAAAAGGGACTAAGATAGTCCCGTTTTAAAGCTTACGCTGCCAACAAGACACATCCTTGTGTGGTTAAACTCCAATTCAAAAAAATATATACCATCAGCAATCATGCCAAGGAGTGGAGGGAAAGATTTACGAAGCACTGGAAGCTATCCATCTGCCTTTGGCCACCGTGTAGCAAATTTGCATCTATCTTGGGTTGACCGGGACTCAGTGGTTTTCCTGATCCAGCTGCGGCACTAAAATTGTAGTGGAATTTCAGTTGGGTTGAGCAAACTTTAAAATAATATTCAAATTCTTATTTCATATCTATAGATTCACTGACCCCCCTGCAAAGAAATATCTGTCTATATCTATCTATCTATGTAATATATATATATATATAGATGTGATTATAGAGATGCGCAAAGCCTGGTGTATGGCCACCCGAAGAGAATCCATGGCCACTTAGGTGCGGTTCAACCCCAACTTGAAGTTTATTGAAACTTACGACCATGGCCCATTCTCAGGAATCGGCTGGCAAGAGCAAGAAGGAGCTGGACAAGTGGATTGCGCCTCCAGAATTGCTTTCAATTGGCTACAAGGTGGATCACTATTAAAGCAATTGGGTGGGATTCGCACTTTGGAACTATTACAAGTTATTTTCCAGCTCGATGTTTTTTGGCAATCCAGATCTGCAATATTATAGCTATAATAAGTGGGCAACACCATATTTAAACGTACAATTGCTGGGTTCGCGCGCAACTTTTGGTTTTTAATTGATGGGTTCGTGTTGAACTTTGGCCCCCATTCTATACCCAAAATCATTCTTTCACAAGGGAGCCCGATGAGTAAGAATATCTAATAATATTTAAATATATATATATAGGGTCAAAACCATTTACCAAAATGAGGGGGCAAGTGACCACCATATTTTTCTATATTTACAGGGCATCTTTCAAATACATTTTTAAACAAATTATTGAGGTGTCTTTTATGGGGTATATTTCTTACGGCCCACATCCAATAAGAACAACACCATTTGGGGTTGGGGCTTCCTCAAAGCTAGATGGCTCACCCAAGTTGAAAACTGCGTTCCTTTCAGGAATGTCAACAGTAACCCGGGGGAAAGAAGAATCAAAGTGGGGCTTGAAAATAGGAATACCTGAATGATGCTGCTGGATGATTCCACTATTATTTTTTTGTTGGCCCCCTATTCATCATTTTCTGGGAAGCCTGAAAGCCAGTTGCCCCCAATCGCCATCCCAATCGACCTATTTCCTCGACCTTGTGTGGAGGACCCTGGCGACATTTGGGCTCACGCAGAGCTGGACGAGCTAGTGACCATGGTAGGGGTAGCAGCCAAACAGCAGCTGTTCATCCCAGATCCGTTGATGCCCATTTCAAAAGATTGTAGTGAAGCTGTTTTCAATGCAGTGGTTGCGTCCATTGGCAAATCTAGCTAGTGGATCATACCACTTTGGGAAAAATTTCAATTTGAAAATTAGAATCAGCAATTAAATTGGCTTCTGTGGGTTCTGCCCAGGCCTATGCATTCCGGATGTAACCAGGAAAGGGGAAAATTAGGTGAACGCAACAGATTGCATTGGTAAGGGAGAATATGTATGTTTAGAAAATCCATTAATACATGGCATATATTATATATAAAGGATATATAGGCAAAATAATGGGCCCAAAACATATTCAACCTTACCATGTGTGCAGCCAAATTGCTAGATGCATGGAAGCTACCCTTCACAAATATATGATGGTCATGATTTTCGGGGATTTGGGGTCCCATGAGCTTGCGTGAAATTAGCGTGAAATTGCGTTAAAAGTTGTGAATAGGAAGTTTCCCGCGTTAAATTGCGTGAATTTGCGTTAATTTTTTTCCCAAGGTTTTTTTGAGGATCTAGCAATAGAACCTTGATCAGCTTTCCTGGCGCCCGGGGTTGCATGGGCAAGGGGGGCATGATGGCCAAGCAGCCTGAATTTTGGTGATTGGAACATTAACAAAATTGTTGATTTTGCATCATTTTTATTTGTGAGGATGCCCCAAAAAACATCACGCTTTTTTCCACAAGGGCTTGGGGGATTGAAACTTAGGACACATTTGATGCGACTGCTGAGTTAGAGGCTGTAAATCGGCGCATTGCCGAACGCAAAAGCAACATGGCCGGTGAGTTTTGTGAGTTACACCCACTGAAGAACCAAAGCACCACTCTAAGTCTTTAAGTCACATATAGTTCAAGCAGATTTTTTTGGGGGTTCCAATTGGTTATGATTATTCTGATCCACTGAGGCGAGCGGCAAAACCAGAAGCCTGATCCCCTGAAGGAGGATCTTCGAGCTGGCGCTACTCCTGCAGGAAGGCCAGTGGCAACTCCACAGATGGGAAATGGGGAAACACCTGTACCTTCCCCTGACAAGAAAAAACTTCGGGTTGATCATGAAGACAAGCCTAGCAGTGATGCAGTTCTGAAGGTGGTTAAGATGGAGCCATCCCCAACTCTTCCAGACCCACCCACAGAAGTGGCTAGCCCATCTGCCCCAACCATTCCTGGAGATCTGGGTAATGGGGATGGGACAGAAGCTTTGGCAGAACCTTCTGATGGCCCCGAACAAGTAGGGAATGCAAACCATGAGAACTTGGAGGGTGAAGGGATGACAGCCGATGAGCCCATGGAACCCCTTAACTTGGAGGGTCAGTTCGCGAAAGCAGTGGATGTGACTGGGAATCAAACCCCCCCAACTTCACCCGGGACAGTGGCAGCTCTGATGGTTCTTTGGCTTCTCGTGGATTGGGGGGATAGACTTTGCATTTCAAATTTCATATTAGACCTCAGATCTTTACAATCAAAAATCCATCAATGAGCCCGTTATTTAAATTTATTCAAATTTTGTGGGTTGGTATTGCAAGATGCTTATGAGTTATGCAGCAAGGTTTTTTGGTTTGCCCTTTTTATGCCGATTTGGGTTTGTCAAGTTCTCCAAGGCCCCTGGTGGATATATATATATATCGCTCAATTATATATATATATAATATCCTTTTTATTTTCGTCTCTTTATAGCTATACCCTATTATCTATATAGATATAATATATATATATAATAATAATGTACCTGCAATGTGCATGCATATGAATCGAATTTCCCACAAATGGAAATGAATGGTTTGTGACGCCACATGTTTGAAAAAGAATATGTTTGGGACCCCCCATTTATGGGAAGATATTAGATACTGCATTTATGATGTTTTAAATTTATGTCCACCAAATTGCCATTCTCAGGTTTCGCCGCCTCGATTCGAAAGTGCTGTCGACGATGCTGGCATCTTTCCTGCATTATTGGAAAGGGTTTGGTTTTGACCCAGCCTTCAATTTGTAAGTGGTGTTATTGGAGAAGTTTGGATGACTTTGGCATATCTTTTCATAATAGAGTAGGCAATCAACAATCAAATGATGAGCTCAGGTTCTTTTGATATTAGCAAAGCTCCCACGCTCCAGCTGGGTGATGTGTGCTTCGATGATTGGTATGATCACATGCTGGAATCTTTGAAAGCCAAGAACTATGCAGGGTCACCAAAGACTTTGAGCGTTTACTTGAAGCCCTTGTTCGATGATGGGATTACCCCGGGTGAAACTTGCGGGATACTCCAAGAGGAAACCCTTGCGTGGCTCCACTACCTGACTACCAACCCATCTATCAAGAAGGAGTGTTTGGGAGACATGGCGGAAGGTTCTCAGCTTTTGGCCAACGTCGAAGAGTTGATCTCATTACATGAGGTGGCACTCTCCCGAATGGAAAGCGTTCAGTCATGCAGACACCATGGGTTGGGTAAGCTAGAAGCTGTCATCCGGGCTGCCCTGACTAGCTACCAAAAAATGGTGGACATGGTGAAGGGTGACACAAGTAAGGATGCTGAACAGAAACTTAGATCCCGAAAAGAGACGGTTGAGAAATGGGTTGAGACTCACCGGACATCCCTGCAAAATGAAGTCAATGCCGAGATCAAAATCTACCAAGAGAACAAATGTTTGCTCAGTTCAAGCATTGAACATGTTCTGACTATGATGTTTGAGAACTACAAGGATTCCTGTGGTCCCGGATTTGACATCAAACAGCTAGAGGCTGAGCTTGAGATGGAATTGGAAAAAAACATTGGGAACACTCCAGCTGGAAAGTCAGCAGTAGTGGACCTTCCTTCCACACCGGGTGGCAGCGAACTACAAACCCCAACCAGCACCAAATCTACTGAGCCTGCAGATTCAGGCACCAAGGCTACTGTGGCAGTTCCAGTCACTGCCGCTTTTGAAGCCATTCAGACTTTGGTAGGTGAAGCTTTGGTGAAGAGTGGGGCATCTCTAGACCCGGAAACCCAGAAGAAGTTGAGTGAGAAGCTTGGGTCTTGCTTCAAAGACATTTGGGAGAAGCCTGGTGGGCCTGCTGAGGAAAAGGAGGTTTGGGTCACAAACAATGACATAAAATATATAGCAGGTTTTTGGCCCTTGTTCAAATATATATATATATATATTCATTCCTATATCTCCCCGTTAAACATTTATCAATGTTTGAAATCCCAAACTAGGGGGCCCTTTTGGTATTTTTTCAGAAACATATTGCCAACCTGTGCCCCGACAGGCCAGTCCTGCTCCGCCCCATGCTCCAAAGTCGGAAGATCGGGAGAAGGCGCTTGGTGACCTGGCCAAAGCTGCTGAAGGTCAGCTACTTCGCAAGGACACCAGCCAGAATGAAGTTTCTCAAAATGGGTTTAGAAGGTAAATTTTGGATTTGTAATTCAAATCTGTATGCCCATGCAAATATATATATATATGTTACCATGCGTATAAATAATTGTACATATCGATTACCGTGCTATCTTTATACATTCAGTGGTTTCTACCTATGGGTTAAAACTAAACCTAACGGGCCCATGCTTTAGCTAAGGAAGAGCTCTATACCAAGCACCCTGATGGAGTGAAAATGGAGGATGGGACATGGCGATTGAAACACATAGACAACCGTGGCAACATTAAGTTCGAAACCTTTGAGGAACGTGAGGATCGAGAAGCCCACAATTCGTACATGAGGTTTTCCCGCTCCTTTGACAGTTTCCCATCTGAAATTTAACCTCTTTTGATTTGATTTGGCCCATTGGTTTAGTACTAGTACTCATTGGAATACTTATTTAAATTAAAAATGGGGGAAAAGCAGTGATCAACAGTAAGGTGTGCGAACTCCGGCGTCCGTGGTCAAAGCTGGGGAAGGCAGAAAGCACAGTAGCTTGGTGATAATTAGCCGATATTATTATAATATATATATATAGCTAGATATAGCTAGATAGATAGATCATGCTTGGTGGCTCATCCCACTTAGTAAATGGGTTATAACCCCAATTATAAGTGGATTAACCCTACTTATCCCATTGATAACTGAGGTTATAACCCACTTACTAAGTGGGATGAGCCACCAAGTGGGGCCCTTCCATTTGTGTGTTTTCTCCCCCCAAAAAAAGGGGTCGGTATTGGAACAACATGCCAACTCGGCAACTAAGACCGTGTGCTATTACAACGACTTTTTGAGGACTGGCTATCTTCAGGAGAAGATTGGGGCAAATCGTCAACCCACCTGAATTACATGGCCAAGAGTGGAACCCGCAAACGTGGCAAGCATGTCTACGTCACTTACAAGGACCTGAAGGAGAGGTTTGGCTTAAGTGCCCGTGTGATCAGGGAGAAGAAGTATGAGTTGCAGGCCAAGCGGGCTGCAGGGGACACCAGCCCTGCGTGGTGGACTGCGCATCCTGAACTTCCCAATGACAAGGAGCTTAAAGTCAAAGTTTGATGTTCTTGATCTAAGGCAAAAACAAAATCCATTTATATATAAATTTATATATAATAATATACAAACAATTATGGTGTAGGATCCCGATATATAAGTCCATTGAAACGTAGAGTTCAACCTTGTGACTACCCCCAGCAATCAGGACTACGAGTTGTTCCGCATATGGGACTCTTGTGAGCTGGAGGACTTCGAGGAAAATACCCACGAGTACGGTTTCAAGTTTGATTCTGTCAACAGTGAGGAGCAAACTGGTGCCATGATGATACTCAGCTTGACTTGTCAAGTAATGTGCAGCTTCATACGCATCCAATTTGGCATAAACATATGCATATATTTTTTATATAATATATTAATTATATTATTATATAATAATTAATTATACATTTTAATTTGATACCCATGGCCATGGCCAATTCATTGAGCGTGTCTGCATGGACCTGTTTTTTCTTTCCTAACCCGTTGCCAATGCCAGGAAATCCTTGCTTGCGAAGGAGCCGGCCTCTTCTTCTCTGATGTTGCAACATCCTGCCAAGCCAGATGGTCAACCCGGTGGGAATGCTGAACATGTTCCACCAGCAGCTGACCCCAAAAAGAAAGCCAAGAAGGAAGTTTCGTTGAACAGAAAGGCTGCTAGTACAGTTTCGGGGTTGTCAAGCAAAGTCACAGACATCCGGTGCTTGGTGACACAGATTGACAACTCTGAGTTGTAGCTTGGATATATTCAATATTTTTATACCACGATATACTATGTTTCCCTATATATAGCAAGCAAAAAAAAATATGATGGTTTCCAGGTAAGGTAGCCTACCTCCCAATAAGGTCTGGTGCCATGAAGAATGCGTACAAAGAGGAGGTTGAGGGTTGCAAGTTGGATCTGGAAAGCGCAAAGACTTCCCTTGAGACATGGTATGCCAAGCGCTACCCCGAAGCGGAAATTGTTGGTTCGGTCAAGGACGGGCCCCCAAATTACTTTCCAAAATGTTGGCATGCAGTAAAAGAAACCCTCATGATCTTAACTTGTTGGCCCCCTGGAACTAGGAGGAGTATGAACGACACATGGGAAATGCAGAGAAGGCTTTGCAGCAGTACAATGGCAAATCGAAACAGATCCGTTCAGCTATGGTATCTGGGAAGCATAATGAAATCATAGCTACAGTTGCCAAACCCCTTCTGTTCCATTTTTTTGGTGTTATCTATCTCGTCTTAGGGGGCCCTATATGTCATCTGATTCTTTGATTAAGGCACCGCCCAAGCCGAAGGCCAAGGGGAAGGCCAAAGCTGCTGCTGCAGCCCAGGCAGAAAACGTGAAGGACTGAAAGGGGTCAATTGCTTGGGTTAGATGTGCTTATGCCTCCGTTGCCTGCACAGTTCTACAGCCCAAGAAATTTAAATTTTGTGGTTGCCAACTCTGCACTAGCTAAATACTTCAAATTTTCCAGAGTCCAGATCAGTGTTATAACTAGCAACAAGTATGTTTTGATATACGACGTATTTTATTTCATCATGTGCGTGTTGTGCAGCAGTGGCACTCTATGGGCTACGGGCCCTACATGGATCGTGTTGGCCGGTACATACTGGCATCTGAACACAACCAGACTTGAGATGGCATGGGGATGAAAACAAATCAATTGCAACAACATTGCTGCTCTGCCATTGCAATGCATCACAACAAATTGGCATGTATAGCATGGGGTTGTAGTGCCCCCTCGCAGGTGCTGGGGCTCCATTGCAATCGCCCCTTTTTACCCATGTTATGGACTCCATTGGCACCGGAGCCCCTCGGCTGTCCTCTTTTGGTGCAAGCTCCACACCATACATTGACCCCATGGGGAACAAGAGCCTAGATTCAAGTGACCATGAACGTCAATGCTCACGCCCAATTCACTTGAATCTAGACTCTTGTTCCCCCCACCTGGCGCAAAGGCTGACTCTTTTCGAGAAGCACACAGAACCATCAAGGTGGTGAAGAAGGACACCGGGATGTGTGGGGAAGTTGTTATTTGTTGGGTAAATCGGCCATAGTATATATATATAATATTTATTTGTGTTTATTTATTTGTTTATTCAAAATTATATATATATACATATATATGTGGAACAGAATCTTGGCCCACTTGGTATGGTTTATCCCCATTATAATCCCATAATTCTGCCGTAGTGACAAGGTAGTATATGTTATATATATAATATGTTTAAATACCCATAAAAGTGAATCAATAAACATATGGCTTCTTAGCGGGGTTCAATCCAAGCTCTGCCCCAACGCAAGGAGCTCAAATACCATGGCGTTGAAATGGCTGGTCCTGCCAACTCCCTACGTAGAGCTGGAAACCGTGGTCGTCATGAAGCTAACTTGGCAAGGGACTTCTGTAGGCAAGTTGGGGGCAAGGTTCCTTGGATCAACCACACCGTAGTTCAACTTTGGGGTTCAACTTTGGATCCCCACAGTTAGAAAGCCATGTGGCTACCCTCGAACTGGATTCCTTACTTTGAGGTGCCTACAACTCTGATTCAAGTACCGGTGGCCGACCCAAGCACTGGGGAGAAATTCACCAAGTTGCATGGCTCTAGAGATTTGCGCGCAGTTAAAGCCGATTGGTTTTGTGCTTGTGCGTGTGTGTATATATATATAGCATGCTCAGGAAACTACCTGTGATTTTGCCGCACGAGCTGATCAAGTGGCTGGTGGAGAAGGATCTCATGCCTGAAATCAGGGCCCAGGATACTGCATACTACTGGCAGCACATGGCACAGCATGCTGAATGGGCTAAACCATGCAAAGACTGGAGGGAAACCCATCCTTTGTTCCTATGGGGTGATGACGCGGTCTACAACAAACAAAGGGACAAGGTTGTGGCTGTCGCTTTGGGTTTTGTCCTGGATGATCGCAAGTCATCCTTGCACACGCTGTTCCCCCTTTTCACTTACAAGTTCGAATCTAGACAGCAATGTACAGCATCGTAGGATCTTATTGCAAGCATACCTGTGGCTTCTGCACTCTGAACTGGGATGCGGCTACTTCAAGTGCCTGTAGATTAAACCATTTTGGCATTTTTTAGATTGGCACCTGAGGAAGAGGGCTATGGATTCGAGACCTTGCAAGCCTTTCTGATGCCGGTTTCTAGGTTAAGCATTTTTCTTTTAAGTTCATCCAGTTTCAGATTGGCACAATGCAATTGTGTAACAGTGCAACAGCATCTAGTCTTACAATTTGGTCCCGCCCTGAAACATCTAGATAGTGTGTGATCGATGAACATTTCTTTGCAAGGTTGTGGCCTCTCTGAATGTCCTCTTTGAAGGGGTGCAAGTCGGCAGCAACAATGCGTTGGTCATGTGCATGGTCACCCAGCTTTTAGGTGATTGGAAGTGGCATGCAGACCTTTTCCTGCACATAAGTTTTATCCGCAAGTGTTTTTTTTTGTATGCATTAATAGTTACATGTTAGGTTTTCTTTCTCCTAGGAATGGATGCAGCTGCAAACCTATTACAAATCGAAAGCCCTTTGCCATGCCTGCTTTATGCAGAAGACCAACTACTTACAAGTACCAAATTGTCTTGGACGTCTGCCTCGGCGAGACCTGCAAAATTTTTTGGCGCAAGCAGTAAAAACAAACAGTTCCACTGGAAAAAGTGCTTAGCTTGGTCGTTTCTCGAATCCAGTCACAAGAAAACTTTTATGTAAGAGAGAACCGCCAGCTGCAATCGTGCATGTTTGAAACTAATCAAGGTGCTTTGGTCTTTCTCAAAATGTTCCACCCGGCGCAGATTAAGTTTTGCGCGATGCATAGTTTGAATTTGGGTTACGGTGTTTGGCTCTTGGGCTCTGTCCTCAAAGTGTTGGTCACTGACTATGCATTCTTTGGTGGGGCTGACATGTCAGAGAGCTTCAAGCTGCAAAATGCGTGGATTCATTTCAGAGATTGGTGCCAACAACGGAAAATTACGTCCCTTGTCAATGTTCAAGTAACAAGTAGCTACTTTGGGCTAAATTGGGAAAGAGTACATGGCTGCATGTGGGGAACATTTAAATAATTAGCTGAGGCAATCCCAGCCCAAGTTCACTCCAGCCAGTTTGGTTGGCCAGACTGAGTACCCAGAGCTGCATTGCAAAGCTTACAACGTGCCTGAGCTGCAATGTGCACATGCACACACACAAGCACACACACACATACACACACACACACGCACAAGCACGCACGCAGATATAGTTGCTTGTGTATATGTACGTGTACATTGTATTTTTTGAAAGCCCATCCACACCAGCCCCTTTCTTGCTGCTGCCTTGTGATCACTGAGTCGCGAGTTGTCACGGCATGGCTCAGTGACTTGCTGCTGGGTCTTGCACATGGAGAACCGAAAGGTTCCATCTTGGAGTTGATGTCCAGGTCTGTGATTCTAAGCAGCATATATGTACCGTACCCACTTGCAACTATCACCATATTAATAAATGATTGGGGTCTGAAAATGTTAAAATATTTTTTTGGAATGCTGGCCTAGGTACCATTTGGCTGAGTGGTATGACGTTTCGGAACGAGCACCACGGTATCTCTTGCAATGCGAGGGACTGGACCCTGCCCAGCGAATGTTTGAGCTTTGTGTGCCCCAACTAGAGATTACATGTGTGCACGTGCTGTTTGCTTCCAAATATATTGTTATAGCATAGAAACGAAAGATAGATAGAGATAGAGATAGAGATAGAGATAGAGATAGAGATAGAGATAGAGATAGGTATAGGTATAGGTATAGGTATAGGTATAGATATAGATATAGATATAGATATAGATATAGACATAGATAGATAGATCGATATAGATTGATAGATAGGTAGATAATAATAGATATTGATATACCCACTTTTCATCCCACTGTGGCCTAGGACTTGAGCTTAGAAGCTTATCTCTTGTTGTCACATGGTGCGGCGACGAATGGCCGGGCTTTGTTTCCCTGCCGCCCAAAGCTGCATGTCCCTAGGCATGTGTTTTTAATTAGCTGGATTTGGGGGGAAGACCATGCCCAATATTTAATGCCAATTTGCCGGTTTTGTAATTTAGTTAATTTCCCCCAATGGCCAGGCATACCAAGAGCTGGCATGGCAACAGCTGGATGAACGTTTCTTGACCAAATTTGCTAGTTGTGTGTATGACTGCATGCAATATACGTGAAGGATGAGTTATTTTGCATCTCTAGGATACAATGTGCGATACACGCACTGCTTTCGAATGGAAGATTGGGTGGGACGCCTTGTCAGAGTCCAAGCTGAATTTAAGATTGAGGGGTTGGAGTATTTACTTCCTGCTGGGTTCTTTGGTATTCAATCCTATTTACGGAACCATGTGCTTGAGATCTCAGGAGTTTGCAGAAGATGTCATCCGAGATCCATGGAGAATATGGCACTTCGCAGGTTGTATCTTAAAATTAGATACGGTGCTGACTCGTCTGATTCAGAGTCAGACTAGATATGTCGCATGGTGGTATCTTTGCATGTGTGCTAGCCTAAAAAGTCTCCTGGGCACTTGTGGTGGGTTGCGTGCACCCCCAAGGGAAATCTACAATGTCTCTGAGAGGGGTACTCAGTCCTGAGAGGGGTACTTGGACCCAAAACATGTACATAGTACATGTTCGGATTCTTTGGGTATATATATAATTATATATAGATTTACAGATATTATATGATATTATGACATCAGATGTTGTTTTCTGCTGTTTTCTGGACATTGTCTTTATATAAAATGTCCAATTTTCGAACACGCCGAACACGCCACGAGTCATCACCACCTCCTTGCCGGAGGAGCCCAGTAGGACGGTGTGTTCATACCTCCGTGCCGGTTGCACCGGTGCTTTTTTTTAACCGATGTGGTGAGGGATAGGTGGAGTAGATCTGTATATCTAACATGTATAGGATTATGTAGCTAGGAGTAAAAACCAACAATCAATATATATATAGATATATACATGTATATTTATATATATATATATAGAATTATAGATACGTATGAGTAAATAAACCGGAAAGTCATTGGAGACGCGTTTCTCAAAGTTTTTTTTTTTTTTCGTAGGTCACCATGTCGATTTCTGCATGAGCCGCCTAGCGCGTCAACCAAAAACAGCTGGATGGGATGTGTCATGATCAAAACGCCATGGGAAAGCTGTCAGTTTAGCCAACCATGATATGAATGCCATGATCCATGATCCTTAATGGTCATCATGTTTCATCCTCAAGGGATGAATTTGTCCACGGAGCTGGTAAATATATCGTGAAATAGCCTTAAATTACCAATGCTTTGCATATGGTATTAACACATTCTATCACACTTTCTATCACGACAGCCCACTGTAGATTCATCTGCCATTTAGTTCAAACAAGTAGGCTTATGTGTAATTAGTAATGGCTATTTAAACTATAGTGATTCAGACATGATTGAGAATTTAGTTACAAATGTTACAAGTACATCTAGTGCACCAAATAGTCAACAAATTAGTCACATCATGTCACATCTAGTTCCGATCTATGCGGATTTCACCTCACTCAGCGCCCGTTTTGGGACACAGATGATGCTGAGCATCCCTGGCTGCGCCGTGAATGAACCTTGAAGATCTGCCAAGGGCGGGTACCTGCGCTGCGTCGGTGGATGGTTGCTGTGCTACTAGAAATAGGTTAATAATAATTAGATAGAACTAATCAGAGCTATGGGCATATGTAGAATATTTAAACATTAACTAGATTTGTGTACATAGACCTATGTATATATTGTATCTATTTATACATCATAATATACCACGCTTTTTGATTATGAAGAGTGTTTATATGTATCATGCCTAATCAAACCCGCCATGGATGTATGGGTCAAAACTTGGAATATCCCTCTGCGGTTGCTCTCCTGATGTTTGATGCTTCATATGCTACGTTCGTAATGTTTGTACATAGAATATACAGTACTAAAACTGGTTGGTGGTTGACCCACCCCTCTGAAATATATGAAAGTCAGATTGGATCATCATCCCAACTCTCGGGCAAATGTTCCAAACCACCAACCAGATAATATACTATGCAATCATATACTATCTACAAACAAACATATCTACATATAGATATGTCTAAAAAAAGGACCCCTAGACCCTTTGGTTAAGCAACATATGCCATGTTGACGAATGTTGGGGGTATACATACTACATGTTCAGACACACCCATATCAATGCCAACCATTATTATCAGGGATGGTGTATCACTAATAAATCACTGTATATCACTGTGAACTGATATCATCAAGGGAGGATATTAATATCCAAAATGATATGTTTACTTACCCTCTGGTTATTTAAGAGCGCGATGGAAGCCATGTCCTAGAAATAGATGTTTTATGAATAATATATGATTCTTTACTTCTTATATAAACATTGTCGTTTTTTTTATCCGAAGCTATGCTGAAATACAATATCACAGATGTAAACACAATGTGATGTTATCAGCATTATCAGATATGCTAAATTTAATTGGTAATTTATGGAGTTGATTGACAAATTTTCCACATCGTCATTTATTCACATTTACTTATTAAACATGGTCATTTTCCGGTGATTTTACTCAATTACCCACAGGGTACCCTCTGGTTATTTAACATAGCCATGGAAAATCCATTGTAAATGTAGGTTTATAGCTGGGAAAATCATCAAATCATCATAAATCATCATAAATCATCTATTTCTATGGGCCATGGCTTCCAGTTCGCTGTGCTAAAGTCGGAGGCTCCAAACCCCCCCCCCCCTGACCCCCCCCCCCTAGAAAATAACCCCAAAACAGAAACCATCACCTCAAATAAATAAGGCCAAAATAAGATATAATCATTTCTGATTCAATGCTATTTTTTGGGGCCATTT
>Ga0126342_10002892_pt1 | contig 27616 bp, 30 predicted proteins | sample Cyp1metagenome_FD_92528 | JGI IMG/M metagenome (GOLD analysis project Ga0126342, IMG submission 92528) | Coral microbial communities from Lord Howe Island, Old Settlement Bay, Australia - Cyphastrea 1 metagenome | ecosystem: Host-associated > Invertebrates > Cnidaria > Coral ... | reverse complement strand
TGATTTCATCACATTATTCCTTAGGACTGCTGCTTTTAGGCTTAGAGGTTAGTGAAATGCACAATATTGTGGTTAGTGAAATGCACAATATTGAGGTTAGTGAAAATATAAGGGTCAAGATTTTTTTGTGGTTAGCAATTTAGCTTGTAAGGGTTAGTAGTGCGTCTCTGACTTGACAAGACCAAGTCCCTGCACGATGGATGTCTTGGCTTCAGCATGCTTCCACGTGCTTCCAGCTGCACAGTCGGCGCTGAGTGCCCCCACATCACCAACTGCTTGCCAATCTCAATCGCCAAGGTGTGATGACACATGGGTTGAAATCACCACGCAGTTTTCAAGATTTTTCAGATGCCTATGGTGTTAAAGAAGAGTGAATTCTTCAAGTTCGTGTGGGTCTATCACAAACACTTGCAGCTCACATCGGTATGAGGCAGACTTGGGATCCCTACGCGCTCGCGGCAAAGCTCCACCATCAAGCCGGAGGGTTGGACCTTCAGGGTCCATCAGATTGATACCCTTCTGCCATCCGCTCTGCCAAAAATGATGTATCGATCATTGGCAGACCATCTATAACCTTCTACCTTTTACCCGTGTCCCCTGAGTATTCGCAGAGTCCTATCATCCTTTTTGATTCCGCTGTGATGTATGCATTGGTATGACTGGTTTCTCTACACTTCACCTCGCCTCGTACACAGCTCGTGCCGCCAGACGTGCCGAGCGCGTGGACATGTCGCCCATGCCGATTCTGGCCGGGTAGCACATGAGGGTGCTGAAATGGAATCTGAAGATGGATCACAGTTGGAATTTCAAACAGATTACGGCGTAAACATCAGGGAGACATCAAAAATGGGCTGGGAGCACGGTTCAAATGTTACCAACGACATCCAATGACCGAAAATGAACGCCGTAGAATATCAGATGATGTGCCCCTGCCCCTTTGCTTTGGGGTGTTTCGCTGTACCCACTATAGACATGGAGAAACCAGGATAAAAAGTGAGAACAGGGCACACGCAGTGAGGCGGAATTGCGAAAGGCTGTCCCCCAAACGGGGTAACGTGTCAACGAGCCCAAGAGCAATATTCTTAAAACCAAGATCATGCATATTATGTATTTATGCATCCCTGAATGACGTCCGTTTCTAGCGGCTTGATGTGTCTACCGTCTCTTGGCAAGCGGACAACATGATAGATGTAGGTCCACCACCATCTACACCACCTGACGATGCGAACAGAGACAAAATGTGCAGCCACAAGAGGCAAACTTCAAAAGGCAGCAGCGGAAAGGAATCATACCAGTCTTCAGTGGATGCAAACGTCCGGCCAACAAGGATTAGCCGAAGATTTTTGAAGTATACAGTATAGATTCTATTTTGGGCAAACAATGGCCGAATCAAACAACATGGGGTCATTGGAGGCACTACCACCCTCCAGCGTCAAGATCACCCTTTACTGTTATCTGTCACCACAGCAACTTCCCACCTGCCCATGACAAGGTCCGGATCACGCGGAAGTCGTCCTTGAACGTTGGCATTTTGCCCATTGTTTCATATTTGTTCCCGGTGATGTTTTGAATCTTGAAATTAAACTGATCCCCTATATCCCCTTATTTCTGTGGCGTCTTTGAATTGAAACGCCTTGAATGATGAATCAAATGCAGCTCTCCTTGCCATCGTATTGTGCCAGGTTGGACCTGCGAAGCCAATACAGCCAGGCCGGGATGGAGAATTTGAACCTAACATCCCCAGGTCACAAACATCAAATTAATATTATTGCTGGATTTTATTGGGCCAGAGATTACAAAACCATACAAAACCTACACCTGTTTGGAAACCTTGGCATCTTTTTCTGCAGCAAAGCCGACACGACAATGAAGTATCCAAGTGACTGGAGCTCAGTGAGGGCTCTTGGGCCCAAGGTGCCCTCGACACCCTTGTCCATTTCTCAGCGCAAGATGTCGCAAGAAAATGCTCGGGCTCAACACGGGCTGAACTTCTTGAAATCTAGGAATGGTTACTATATGTTCATAGCTTCTACTCTAGATACTTGGTAGCAAGTTTTAAAATAGGGATCTTCGCAAGCGAGGAGTCAGGCCAAATTCAACAGATTCTGGACTCGGAGGAAGGAGGACTAATGCAATGTGAAAAAGCGAATTTCCTGGCATCTTTGACACTCTCACATTACCCTTTGGTATCCTTTGGTAATGGAACAGTTTGCTACAGTATGGGACACCTTTTTTGCGATGAATTACCTTTACACAATGGTGATTTTCCATAGCCAAAATGCCAAGAAAACTGCCCTCCGTCTGAACCCACATTTTTTGAGCATCTCACTGCCGTATCTGGCATAAAAGTCCTCCCAACCTTTCGGTGCCTCAGAGAAAACATGTCAATGGCTGTTGAAAGGATTTGCAAGAAATGCGAAGGATCTTTGGATTGAGCTGAGAGATTCTCTAAGCAATGATTATGATTTACTATTGCAAAATAATGCAAAGTACGTTGTCAATTTGGTCAAAGAATAGCCGTTGTCTCCCTGCAGCATTTCTCCCAAAGATATAGTGTCAATCCTGCAAGAGATTCTGCCACATCTCAGCATGCATGATTGGAAGAGAGTATTTCACAAAACTTGCCCAAGCCCTGGCACAAAGAATCAAATCTAAAGTTTGAACAGCCGATGCGGCAAGGCTCGAACATGCGCTGCTATAGATGTCTTTGACTCGAATTGCAAGTTGAGAGATGCATACCGTCTGTCCCTGCCTGGGCGGAGTGTAATCCTTGACTATCTTTCAATGACCAGGGCATGAACCTCGGTACGCTTAAAAACCGTGGATAAACTTCCGGACCTACAACAAACGGCAACTAGCCAAAAGCGCGCGCTTAGGAACCCATCGACTTTGTCTCCCTCCTTGATGGCTCGTCCGGATCTGTCTAACCTGCAGGCGTGCAAGGATTGAAACACAAATCCCCTGTGGTGGTCAAAGGTGTCAAAGGTGTCAAAGTGCAACACGGACTGTGATAGTACTGGTCTCCTACTTTGCGGAACTCATTCTTGCTTGAAGCTCTTTTGTGTTTTTGATGTGTTAAGTGTACTGTACATATAAGGACCACTGTGCAAAGTAATTAGACAGCAAGACAAAAGAATCGTTGAAGGGAAGTCAAATGCACCTCAAAACTCAAGCTGCGTTGATCCCTCTGACTCTACTGTAAGATTGAGGTTTGCCATGGTTTACCCAATTCGAGAAGAAAATTGGAAAGCCCGGCCTCAAAACCACTGGTTCTTTGGCGAGTTGTTCCATGGCTTTGGGGTCAACTGCAAGGTTCTCGCCGTCCTTTGTGCTTTGCTTGCATGATGGCTCCCTCATATCCACGTATCCATGTGCCATGTGTATGTGCTCATATGCGCAAACCGTACCTAGTAGCAATTGATGGCAACTGTCAACAGCAACTCTCGACATCTGAACATCCAGATCATCCCATTATATAAATAGCTCAAGGTTCAAATATCCATCTCATGTATATATAATGTGTAATTATGTGTATATATCATATTCTCTTGTTGTTATATCATATCATAGATCATGTCCAGTGCCCCATTGGCTCCGTTGCCGATCTTAGCTTTCCACCTTGCCCAGCTGCACACCTTCCTGATGGGTGACCTTGGTTTTGCTACCCTGGATTCCATGGATTATTTTGATGGGTTTCTCAGTGAGATTTGATTAGATCATTGACCCTGTTGACCCTGTTGATCATTGATAAATCCATTGATTATATATCAAATCCAGGATAGAAACTCTACTTATGACTCGGGAGTGGCACCCAACTAGATTTGATAAACTAAGAACTCCTGGTCTTGCAGTGGAAAAATCAATTATATAAGAAGTCCTGGCTGATTATTTAAAACGCTAGCCGGCTGACCCCACAAAAGTATCTTACTTTGCGGTTAAAATGGTTTGCCCAATATAACCAACCAGGGGGTTGTCCAGCCTGGTTGACATTACTATACATATCTATGCATCATGATGATCACAGGTGGAGGTTTAATGAGAATCATAGAGCTCTGACAGCTGGTGTTTCACAGTCCTGACAGCTTGATCAATACTGTACCCTTCTCCACACTGGTTTATAGCAACAGTTGTCAAAGCTTTGTGATTTTTCTGGCAAGGCTCGTGTCCCACATGGTATCCTGCTTCCGTGAACCTAAGCTGGTAAGAAGCAATGGAACTGCAAACAGCAGGGAAGCTGTCCCAAGAAACCTCTCTGCACAATCTGCTTCAAGACAAATCAACACATTGTTGCAAAACCAAAGAAAACCACATCGATTTTTCTCTTTCAAACATCCAATCGGCTTCTTGTACCCTAGCATTTCAGGAAGGTGCAATAGCAAAGAAAAGATTATCGTACCTGTCTGCAATGCTGATCCATATTGGTATCTTTTGAAAAGGTGGAACTGGATAGACAGCGGCGTGCGTGAAAAGCTTTCGTTTTTGTAGTGAATCCTATTACTTTGAAAAAGTTCCTGGTCAAACGATTGGCACATTTCCAACAAGATCTTGAAGATCTTGGGGAATCGGAATATAGAAAAAGAAGGACACAAAATACGAACCTTTGTCAGGTCAGAGTCACAGTCTTCGCACATCACTGAACTGCAGAGCTGATCTCAAGAATGAACCACGGAATGTCACTAAGTAGCATGCTTCAGTGTTCTATTCTTTGCTCGGTAGCACGTGTTTGATAGGAAGAGCTCAAACATGAAGATATGAAGATTGTAGTGATTGTATAGGTTTACAATGGTTTACATATACCTCTTGTTGCCTTTTTCTCTTGTTTTGGACACGCCATGGAATGGCACGGAAGACGGCCTTCGAGCACTTTTCTCTCATTGCTTTAGTCACTTTAGTCTAGAAAAAAACAGCAAACACACATTTTCTCTCATTGCTTTAGTCTAGAAAAAACAGCAACCACACATTAAAAACATATAAAAACACATAACAACCCCATGGCACAAATTGGCGCAAGAGCTGTGCAAAACTGGAGAAAAACGACCGCTCACAATTCCGGCGGAAACCTGGAGACAATAGGTTTGGAAAACAACACTCTTGCTACGCACTAGGCAGTCATAGGTATGTCATAGGTATGTATAATGCTAGAATTCTGTCAGTCAAAATGTGCAAAAAGTGAAGAAAACAGGTACGTCGAACGAATTCAACACAAAGACATGTCTGCAAAGAGCATATTCTGAGTCCTTCTCCCTTTGCAACTTTATCCGCATGTCGTTCAAGAAAAATGAGCCAAGCGTCTTCCGGATCCGTCTCTTCTCAAACTCCTTGTAGACGTTGCTCCTGCCACAAGTTAGGGCTTTCATCCAGAATTTCCAGACGTTCCTATATTGCCAGTGTCGTTGATCCAAAGGATGTGACCTCGCCAATTTCGCCCATTCTTCCCAGGCACAGATAACTTGCAACTGGTTTCAGTGCCAAGAGACGCATCCCACTGCTTCTGCCAATAGTTCACCTGGCATGTCAGAACTCTGGAACATTCTGCTGCAAAAGTCTGCAAATACCTTTGCCTTTCAACTCAAACGCTCTGTGATATCAAGCTCTCCTATCGATTTTGCATGTTCATGCCACCATGAAACCCAACAAAGCTGTTTGGCTTGATCCAAGCTCTTGCGACCAACACGGCTGTCTGAAAATGGAGTACACATTTTTGACTCCCCAAATGGCCATTTAATAGGGGAAATAATGGCCATTTGGATTTTGGGGTAGCCATGGGTAGCCTATTTTCAGACAAACCCATTCTTTCTGAACCATTCCCTTGAGCTTCCAGCCCTGGCAAAGGAGAGCCCCCAGCCAAGCAGAAGCGACAGCCTTGGGATGCTGAATGCTGAGCTTGGCGGATCCAACTCCACTAACAACAGGTACCAAGTGACAGAAATATCTCAGTTGACTCAGTTGACAAACATTTGGATTCGATGCTTGTTTGTTGCGGAGTGCTAATGAGCTCTGTCCCAAATGATGATACAGCATGATACAGCATGATACAGCCGCAGAGTCAAATTATGTCAAATTGCTGAATTTCCAGACTGGCAAAACCTGTCGTTGGTTCATCATGCCGAGCAATATGGGCCTTCCTTGGCTGCCCCACCCGAGTGAAAAGTGAACATGACCTGGCAAGGATTTCAGAGCAAGCTGACTCATGAGTCAAGAGTGCAAGAGTGCTGGTGCGCTTGCGCACATTCCGCAGAGCAGGCAACCCTTCAAACTCCTGTTGAAAAACACCATTGCAACAGGTGCAACAGAATTAAATCCGCTTAGGACTTGATTCCAACATATTTCAATCCCCCCTTGGTGAACTTCGGCCGATTCTTTTTTCTGCAGGCCGTGCTGATCACCGGGCCACGGCCGGCCGCAAAAAAGGCCGCCATGGCCCGGGCGCGCACGGAGTCGGCGACAAAAAATCTCGCCACTTCGAAGGCAGGGGAGACGCTGCTGACATTTTTGGACATCTTTAAAGATTTTAAGGATTTTAAGGGATCTCCTTAAAGTAAGGATTTTAAATGATTTTAAGGGATCTACTGAATCTACTGTTTGCAGAGTAGATGTACATTGGATGAACATCGGATGGAATTACAGAATCAAATCCAAGGCATATGCAGATGAGACCCCTGGGCAAAATATTGACTATATATGAAGGATTATGAAGGCAGCTCAAGGATCTACATAGCTTCAAACCATTTCAAAACTGTGTCACCAAATAGCAAGCTGAACAAAATCTGTCATAAAGAGGATTGCTGGCACCGCCATCAGTGTCATCCAGTGTCATCCAGTGTCCAGCTCCCTGCGTCTGCGTCTGCGGCCGTCGGCCGCACAAAATTTTGGGCAGTAGCCAAGGCGTGGCGCAAGTTGGGAATGCAAATCACAGATCGGGACACGAAAAATGAACATCAACATCAAGAGTTTATATACTCTTACTTTCCACGGATATGTACATGGGGTCTCACATACTATACATATTATACATTATGACTATATATCATATACATATATCCTGGATCTTCAATTAGCACTTTTTTCTGCTCAAAGCAGTTTTTGCTCACTCGAACTTGAAAACGTGCATCTGAATCTTGACGGACAGGTATTTACGCTGGTTGCCCGGGACAATACGCTCACATCTTTTGCCTCAAAATGCATAAAGTGCAAAAATGCCAAAAGTGGTGAAATTACGCTCATGTGGAGAAAAACCGCTCAAAGAGCAAAAGCCTCTCAAATTCATGTGCATCTATTTGTGCTTTTTCGAGGATGCAAATGCAGGTATGTATGTACCAATGATTACCAATGTAAAGTTTAATGTGATATCATATTATCATTGAATACTCCTTTGTGCGGTCGCACTGTGTTACAACTTATGCTCGGGAATCATTTCGATTGCCCTCCGAAAGCTGGTCACGCTGAAGCCATCCTGAGATATCAAGAGAAGTGATCCGATTCACAATCCCTGGATTGCCACATCTCAAAAAAAGGATGCAATTCTTAGGCTCAGGGTCTTGTGATGCCCCGAGACTATTCTGCATCGCTCTGAACAGTTTGAAGTCGCCAAAAAGATATGCAAAGATATGCAGAATAGCCAAGCAGAATTCTATCCCCGCATTTCGATCCTGTTAAATCCTCGCAGTTAAACTAGGCAAGATCAGCCATTCCATGGCTGTCATTCGAATGAATCTGGTTGGGGATATATAAAAGGTACTGGCCATTCTGCATTGTCCATGGTCCCAAAAAGAGCAGTAAACACTACACTCTGCAAGGGGTGTCTGGTTCTGGTTGAGGGTGGAAACTGCTTCAAGGTGTGGTCCCCTAGGCACTTTATTGGTAATTGCTGCTGCCTGAAGTACTGTACATGAGGAACAGAAGAAGCACCAAATCGACCGTGGGCAGGTATACAGTGTGGCAGTGTGGCAGGAAATAGAAGTCAATCTTTTCACTCAACCGCCTAGGTGTACGGTGTTCGCAAGTAGTGTCTGTGTCCCATTTTTGGTAGATCCCGTAGATCCCATTTTTTGGACGCCCAGAGAATAGCCTGAGAATGCCATCTTCTAAGTTTGACTGGCCAAAGGGGTTCAGAATGGTTCAGAAGTGAATCAAGCATCCATTATTATGCCATCATCCAATCATATCCCTGCATCGACCCATTCCGGACTGAGCTCACAGGAACCTGGAGAGAAATTTAGTCAACTCCAAGAAGAAAGCTTGCCATCGTGTGGCTAGTGCTGCAGTGAAAAAACCTTAGAAACCTCAATTGATCTCAATTGTCCATAAATGATATAAATGTGATATCTATTGATGTCTGGACATTTTGACATTTTGATCTTGCTGAGCCGGAAATTTTGGGACCAATCCATGGACCAATCCATGGAGAGCCGATCAGCCTGAGGCCATCTGTTTCAACCTCTCATCCGTCAGGGTGACGAGGAGCACAGTCCCATCCTGTGGACTGGGCTGATCCAGCGATTTCATCATGGAACTATACCCAACCATCATAGATTAGATGGTTATTATATAAGATATTATATGATGAAAAAATCATGGAATTATACCATCTATACCATTATATTTCTACCACCATCATCTAACGAGTTGATGTTGAAATATCATGAAATCTCCATAAATCTGGGACATGGACCAATCCCTGAAGGTCCAGCCGCTTTTTTAAAACATACCCAGCTGGCTCAGTTGACCCTTGAGCATGGCCAATGATCCAATCGAAACGGCAGAAAAGGATGGCATTTTAGAGCTCCGTTGTGTTTTTGTAAGTTCATGACCTGTGAAAAGGTTATAACATGTTAGAAAACTGTGCGCCAAGACACCCAAACTTGTTTGTTCTTTGGAGTGATGAAAGAGCACATGTGTCTTGTCCTGTTGCTTCTCGGGCACAAACATGGTATCCACTGTGCCGTTGGAAATCATCTTTGCCACGTCGGACAGGCTGATGACCCTTGCAAAAGCCATGTTGCTATCGATGCCCTTCGACTAAACTCTCCCGGAATCATTCATGAGCAGTGTGTGCACTGTTTATTCGCTTGCAACACCATAGTAAATCAGGCATGTAGGAGTCAGTTGTAGTCATTTCCGGCTGACTATTATTTCTTCGCGTGACTTTTCAATTCCAGAACAATTCTACTGAAGAGGGCCATTTGTTGAAGCATATGGTTGGTAGTTTGAACCATCTTCATCACAATCGCTGATTGGTGGTTTCAATTTCAACTCGTTCCCCCAAATTGGTGGCCAATTGACATCATTCGAAGTAGGATCCAAGGATATCCAAAGTAAACACCTTTGAAACCAACCAAATCACCCTAGCAATCCGCAAGGAGTACGGATTGAACTTCCCCAAAGATGCGAGGCTTCCAATGCTTCGGCAAGGCTCTCTCCAGCTCCGGGAGTGTCATAACTTGCCGCCTTTGGGAGAGATTTTCCAGCTGGGGCATTTTGCCATGGTCCATAGCCATCTTCCGAGCTGAAATTCTGCCAAGCCTGGCAGACGACGTGTAGGAACGGTGGGAAATTCTGCGGAATCAACTGGACTGGGATGGCAACGGGATGCAACTGGTATCCTGCCTGGTGGTTGCCCACAGCTTCACTTCTGACCCACGTAGACGTTCGGCCACTTCCGAAGCGCCACAGCTGCGAGCATCGGGGATGTGGCAAATAAGGATCGGCCAATGGATTCAGGTGGTTTGAGGATGTTTGAGGGGCTGCTTTAGTAACAAAAAATCAAAACCCACCAAACATCTACAGGCTCCATATCTTCTTACTCTGATGTTGTTGGTCTTGAAGTACTGCTACTGATCATCCGATGAGGATGGTCTCTATCATACACATTCACACATCAGCATCATACTACAGGCAGTGCAATCGTAACCTCTCTGCAATTCACGCCAGCAGCCTTCAAGTCAAGTTTAATTACGTCAATCGATTCACTGCAAATCGCTTGGAACATACGAGAAGAGTGTTTAGCCGCGTGTAACATTGTAGACAATGGCAAAATATGGTGTAACATGGCATAATGGGTTGTATATGATGAATAGTATATATGATATGTGTATATAAATTATGTATATATATATATATATAATTGTTTTTTTCCATAACCCCAATGATATAATTTTGCTTGTAATACTCTTGTAATACTGTTCTAGTTTGCACCGCACCAGTTTTAAAAAGGCCCAGTGACCAATTGGTCTCGAGCACATTCTTCCAGCCGTGCGTTGCCACAGACCCACTGGGAAGTGGCCTGGCCCGGGAGCAGGATGCTATATAGCTCAGCATTATCGACACCCACAAACTTTTCATAATGTTGCATGATGTTCCAAAAGCAATCATGAGATATGCCAACTTTATCTAAGATCTTTAAGATGATCTAACAAAAGTATACAAAAGTCATGATCAAGTCATGACCTGAAAAAAACCATGTCAGCCAATTTGCTCCAACGGTCCCCAACTGGTCACCTCCGAACGCCATAGGTTGAGGCGAAGCTGACGCTGCCCTGAACGGTTCAGATGAGCCACCTGGGATGCTGGTTGATGCTGGTTGATGCTGCTTGTTATGATTAAAGATTTAGTTAAGAGTTAAGATGATGATGCTGACCTGATTTTTTTTTGCATCCTTTCGACATCTAACAACTCGAAGTTCTAGGATGATTGTCAAAAGCCTCGCACAATTTCTGAGAAGTGAAACCGGCCATTGTTTGATGGGACGCAATGGTTTCGGGGACGACAAACCATTGCGACCCAGTGAGCTGAATTGAAACTATGCCGAGCACTGACAAATACTGACAAACAAATAGTCAGTTTCTGGCGGAAATCAACACTTACATTTGTGAGGGGATGAATGGCCTGATCCACTTGGCATATCTGCTTAGTTTGTTTCTTACGTATACTGTAATTCTCTGTAATTAATGCATGTTTCCTTTCATCTCAATACATGTTTATAATATTTTATAATTCTTCATACATCTTTCTCGGAGTGAAAGATAAAGTGAATTGCAAGAATGGTGCGTTCCGTGCAGTGCAGTGCTAAGACCCCAGGCCAACCAGCTGTTACTGGCTCTGCTGGGCATGACATGGATGGTGTTTCCATTGCTGTCCAACCAGCAGCCAACGAAGTCCTCAGTGGAGCAAGCAGGTGGAGGAAACCCAGCAATGTCCACCATGGTGTAGCCGCTTTGCTGTTCCAAGTCTCTAGCTGCGCTCTGAAGCCGAGGAGCAGCTGGGCACAAATCATCTGGGCAGAGCTCTTCGGTGGCAGTGCTTGCTCCCGAGTCCGCCACTTGAGCCTGCACCGAGCGACTTGGGGGCACAGCTCAAAAGTAAAACCACAAACTTTGATGGGACAGTCGGGACAGTAATAAAGCATGCAAACAACAAGATTCAAGAAACATTTGCCATGATATCTTTTGTATCTTTAGTCCATGCAGCTGAACGCTACTGCGTCGTATTCCCTTTGGAGCAAATCGGTCCTCATTGGTCTCAGAGCTATTGGGGGTGCCGGCAAGCGAGCTCTTCATCTTTGGCTCCTGATGTTTTTGGCCATTGGAATGCCAACATCCAATAACGTTGCCAAATGTGCTATGAAAACTGTGGTTGGTAGCTATCATGGTTGGTAGCTACTATGTATTCACATGTTATCATGTGGATCTTTGCGGACGGACAAAAATATCAGGCCACTGCTGGGTCCATCCCCTGCTTGTCAGTATACCAGGCTATGGCATTCTGCAGCCTATGTCCAACTCGCAGTAGTTGCTGATCATGAAGAAACGGGTTTGCCTGAAAATAGGGCACTCCAAATTCCAATGATTTTCTCCATTTCAGTGGCCATTTGGAGGTATCCATTTTCACTCACAACCCAATAGACATGATCCAACACAATCAGCCATCACCCATCGATGCCAAGTTTCACATTGGCCATGTGCTTGGAACAACCAAGTTTTCCCCTGGCAACGCGACGCGGCGTTGCCGAAAGCGTGCAGTTGTGTATCAGGATTCACAGAGATTTGTTGAGAGTTGTTGAGAGCTTTGCAACACGTGGCTGCGTGTTGAGCTTTGAAAATGTTACAGCTCAAACCGTTGCCACCTGCCACTCAAGACCGTTTCCCCTCAAACATGTTGGAAACAAATTGATTGGTGCAGAAGAAGCAAGCGCCTTCAAGACGTTCTTTGTTTGGAGCAAGCGCTGGTCGAGAGATGACACAAACACCTGAGCAACTGGCAAAACCTGGGATGTGAAGCTGACCAAACAGTCCAGGAAAGTTGACACATCAAGTTGCTCGATTCAGTGATCTTACCATTGTATATTCAACATCATGTATAGTCTTGCGCCTTGTGACAACAATATTATGATATATTATACACGTCATGGCTTTCAGCAATCTTTTTATAAGTCAGACTAGACCTGGGCCAAAAAAGACATCTAATGCATTCTAATTCCACCAAATCAATCCAAATCAAGGATTCATTGATAACATTTAGCAAGTTTTAGCAATAAGAGTTCCTCCTCCGTGCCCATCATGGTCAAGTTGCAGTGGTGCGACGGGCAGATTTGTCTAACTTCGCGAGATTCTTTGCTAATCGCGCATCCATCATCCCGACTCAGGGAAATTTCTAAAGCCTCCGCGATCGCAAGAAAAGTGCAGTGGTGGATCGGCGGGAAACGAGGCCGAGGCCAGATCAAACCTAATTACCTGTTCGATTCGTCGCAGGGAACTCTGGCAAGATAATAATACATTATCATATTCTGCACATTAGCTTCAAAACTTTCATCTCGCCTTATAGAGATTCCTCAATATTCCTCACACTGGGCATCTAAACCCTGGTTCGCGAATGGGCTATAAGTTACTACACCCAAGTATAAGCACCCCCTGATTCAAATAAACAATCCCAGCATTGAACATATGGCACCCAGGATGTCACAATCCCCAATTTCCCCAATGCCCTGGCCTGCAGTTTTCGCTGGCAGCTCGACACGGGAACTACCCGGAAGCCAAAATGGTACCGGGTTGCACGGCTCGGATGTGAACAGCAGAATGGCAACATCGGATGGAAAAACATGTGATTCATCCTCTGGATGCCCATGACATATCATGATATTATATGATATGATATGGATATTATATGATATTATATGATATTATAAAATATTATATGATATTATTGTGTTCTTAAATGCTACGATATACATTGATATACTGCCTTCAGCCACATTGTGTGTCACATATTCAAGGTCAACACGCGCAGGACCGAACGTGGAACAGGTTGAAAACTGGTGCATGATATTTGCAGCTGCTTAGGCCATAGCTTCAACCTAAACGCCAATGCTACACTTATCAGCACGCTCAACACACAGCATTTGCACAATGCCCATACCTGATAATATCTATGATATCTCTGGATGCCACTCTGAATTGAACATTCTGTCACTTGTCTAAAAAGGATTAAACAGGAAAAAAACACATGATGTGAAAAACTCAACCTGATTGAGAATTTGAAACTTGGACTGATACTTTGGAAATCATAGCAACAAACACAGCATCTTAACAACCAGCCTCACCAACCCAACATGAAGATCATGAACCGCAATTCAGTGTGTTCAGTGTGTCCTATATGTGCTTTCAAGGCCTCCACGGCGACTCATGAGGAAAATCCGGTGGTGAAACGACGCGCCGGTGAAGTTTCTGTCTACTATTTCTGTGTTTCGTTGTATCAGTTGTATCCCTCTGATTCATGAATCTTGAAAGTCTCATTGTTTCAGAAGCAATCGCAATATTTGTTTAAGTATGTTCAAGGGCACCGTTGATGATTTAATCAGCAAACTTGCAAGTAGAAATAGTATCGAGCACGGATGACTTTATTCTTTATTCTTATGAGATATCTGCAACCTGTAAACTGCTATTCACATCTATTCATGACTCCTTCTGAAGTAACAAGTTCCTTTATGATCAGCCCACACTGCCTGCCTTATCACCTGTAAAAGGGGTCCTTCCCTGATGGAGGACCTACGCTTCATCGATGTTCATCTAAACTGCTTCTATGTGCTTCTGGCCGCTTGGCCGCTTGGATGCCGAGTGAATATGAAACGATTGAGAGCGAGGTACTGGGATCTCTTGAGACATCTTGGGATCTCTTGGAGAATTTTGCCCTCAAATTGAAATAGTCAGAGAGATATACCGCAATACCTCTCCCACTTCAGCGCAAATCTTCCCCACCTCATCACTTCTCTAGGACATTCTGCTGGTGCTCTTTTTTGAACCCTCCGTGCTGGCTAATTCATTGGCAGGTTCACTGGATTCACCAAGTGAACTCTGATCACCCAGGGGTGCCGAAGTGCTTTCTTCCTTCGTTGATTGGCTTTCCTCCTTGGGCTCAGTGAGGAACTGACTCCTGGCGTTGATCTGGATGTACTTCAAGGTTTTTTTCGGGAGCATAAAACAGCAAAGTCAAGGGGGTCAACATGGGCACGCTCACAGCTTATCGCCGAAGCTGTAGCACCTGTAGCAACTTGCCAGTAAGTCCCACCTTCCAAAAAGCTCTCCATGCTGTAAATCTGGCACCCTCTGGCACCAAAAAGTCCTATCTATATATATATATATATACAATATAATACATTATAAAATCCAATATATAATATAATATAATATATATATATAATATAATATATATATAATATATAATAAATAATATAATATATAACAAATAATATAATATATAATATATAATAAATAATATAATATATAAAATATAATATATAATATAATAATATAATATATAATATATAATATATAATATAATATAATATATAACATAATAAAATATAATATAAAATATATAATATGATATTATATACTATAATATAATATAATATAATATGATATAATATAATATAATATAACATATAATAATAACATATAATATAATATAACATAACATACAATAAAATAAAATCATACAATATGATATAATATATAATAGAATATATATATATATATATAATATAGCTAATGATGATCATCAATGATAAACCTCTGGATTTTGGGGCTGGAATCTGCCTGAGCGCCAGGTAGGTGGGATTCGTAGGCTCCACCTCCAGCGCTTTGGCAATGTACCTGGGGTTCACCGGATCTTCATCCCACCCAAATGTGGTAGAGGCTTTGATACATCCCCCAATGAGGATAATATGTATATAAATATGTATGGGATTGCAATCCAAGCATATGGGTTACAACCTGTTGCAACCAAGATTTAAAATCACCAGTGAGTTCTGCTTCGGGCCCATCCACGCCGGGCCGCTTGGTGGCTTGGCGGCTTGGCGGCTTGGCGCACTTGAGGGCCTGCTCCTTTTCGTGCAAATATGCATGGAGCGTTGCCAGATTTGCAAAGCACACCTGAATAGCTCAAGGCATCTGGTGTATCGGACAAAAACAATGGTACGTGATGGTACTACTGGAAAAGAAAGGTGGAATAGGACTTGGGAAAAACATTGGAAAATGCTTTACAGTCTGGGGTCAATGCTAATCTTTCAGTGGACACTGTCATCCCCGCCCTCTGAGGGTGCAGCATGTAAGCCAGCATCCATGGCAACCTGGGAAGCTGATGCATCACAAATCTTGTCCCTTGCCTTGGCACATTGATGGCCATCAAATAGCAGCTGTAATGTGGTAAACGCACTGCCAGAAACCATCCTGGTAATAAAAAATCATCCCAAGCAGGGGTATACCCAATGCCATGCATCTCTTTTGGGGATGGCTCATAATACCAGGTGAACCATTGTTTATGAGAACATTATTAACCACTCTTAACCATTATTAACCACTATCAACCATAGTTAATGGTTTACTCATTGGATTGGCTTAAGGGAAAATCTACAGGAAACCATAGATTTTCCCATTAAATATTGGGCTTTCCTGTAAATTTTCCCTTACACCAATTCTATGATTTACAGTACCACTATCAACCATTCTTAACCACTCTCACGGGGAACCTGATTTTCTCCACCAGGTCTCCATGCAGCTCGTCGGTAGCTGTCAATGGCCTCGGGTACACGATCCAGTGACCTGAGCGACGATGGATGTTTGGAGCTCTACATTATATATATACATAATTATATATGATATGTGTATATATATATATGGCATATATATGATATATATATATACATATATATATATATATATTATTGAGTCATAGCATATTATACAGTCATAGTATATTATATAGTGTGGTTACTATTAATTGTCCAATGCGGGAAACTTATGTCATCTTGGGGGTTACAGTGGAAATGATTTGTCCGCGAAGATGACCTCACCAGGTTCCGGTGCCGATGTGACCACTGAGCCCACTGGCTGCATTGCCACGCCCAAATGAGCCCAGACCTGCAGGACAACAGCCAGGAACCGCAATACGTTTGAGAACCAACATGGAATATGGTGGAATATCATGGAATGGGTTTGGGTTTTTGGGTTTTATGAAGTTTAAAAATCATTCCAAAGCCATGAACCAAACCATTGCAGCCACTTTCGTGCACCTCGGCGGCAGCAGCACAGCTTCCGCTGCCACTTGCATCCTGCAGTGATCGCAAAGGTGGTGGCTTCCAGGTGATGGGATACGTAAGATGTTACAACAATCCCCAATAAATCAGTTAGATCCAGTTAGTACTATAACTAAGTTGAACCGATTTCATCCGATTTATATCTTATCCATCAATCAACCATCATCAATAATTAAACCCCAACATGATGTTGTACTAAAACCATCTAAAATTAAATCCCGATCAATGTTCATCGTTAAACAATCTGATAAACATATAAAATAGCAATTAGAATATTAGAATAACCAATCAAATCCAATTAACAGCTTTTGTTCCCGGTTTTGTTTCAGGTTTTCTCATTGCCCGTGGCTGGGCCTGCAGAATCTCCAGCGTGCGCCGGAAGAGAGGCACGGCCTCTGAGAAGCGTTGACGCGCACAAAGGGCCTGGAGCCGTTGGCTGGATGCCTTCATCCAAAATTGGTCAAAGATGTCAAAGTTGGTCATTTTAAATGGGGAACCCATTTGGAACCCATTTGGAACCAATGCTTTCAACATGTTTTTTGAAAGGGCATCACAATTTTCAGAAAGATCCAAATGGTTGATGTCTCAAGGGACTTATAACTTTTGGATACTTATGAAGGATTTATGGATGAATCAAAGGGCAAAAACTCAATCTGAACAATCTGACAGCTGCGATGTGTAACCGCGACACCTCTGCTTGCTGGAAGCACTCTTGCGCTGCGAGAGGTAAGACACTCTTTGACCTTAGCCATCATGGTGAGTTTCTAGTGCCTTGAATTTTGATAAGGGCAGGAAAACCAGCCGATGTAATCGAAACTGTCACATGGCTACCCCGTGTGCTCGTCAAACTTGATTGCGATTCTTTCGCAGCTGGAAATGCTTTGATTCTGTGGCTCAGCATCTAGCTTGTGACGACTTATAACAACTTTGTTACAGTGCAGTCTAAATAATCGAAAACAACTTTAAAGATAAATAGTGTTAAAGAATGTTAAAGACAGATGACAAACGAAAATCGTCAAAGCAAGGGAGCTGGCGATGTCGTCTCTTGCTCCTCAAGGTCTGCCACGGTTTTTACTAGCCATATCTCATGTAATCTATCGAAGTTCAGCCATGTTCAGCCATGTTCAACCTTCGGTGTTTCCATGCCCAGTCCTTTGGAGTCACACCTAGCGTTGCAGTGATTCATGGTGCCCGGACCCATCTCAATTCCACTGCAAAATCATTCTGCGAATCATTCTGGTGCAAAGGATTTCTCAAATTTTCGCAAGCTCTAACTCTACACATGTATCGTCGCATATATAATGTATATAAATAATATTAATATAATAGATATTGGTAGCTAAACTAGCGACAGTCAAAACACATCACAGAGAATCCATGCGAAGTTCCAATCGGGACTCTCCAAGTTCAGTGAGTACAAATCATTTTCATTCATTTTCCACTAATTTGCAAGTCCATATAGAATCCAACGCAGCTGGCAACAGCTTCAGCACTACCAGAGACCAGCAAACTTGAGGATGAGGCCGCCCAGGGCCCCAGCCTGCTCCAGAGGACTTCCAAGGAACACCACGGCGTGGTGGGCTCGGCCTACAGCAGGCAGACTTTCTAGCATATGCAGCATAGAGCATTGAACATCATGCCGTTGCCAAACAAACAAGGGGATCATATATGCAATCTACTGAATACATCTGGATACACTGAATCTTGCAGCTTAGTTGTGCCATTGCCATTGTGAGCATCTTCGCATTGGCACGTCTTGCCACAAACCCTCACTCCAGCCCCTGAATGCCTATCAGCACCTTTTAGTGACAGCCAGTGGTCAGCTATCTTGGTCCTTTATATTTGAAACAATTGCATCAGCAGTACCTCTAAGCACTGGCTGTGTCTCAGGCAACCTTGTGACACACCAAATGCATCCAAATGCTTCATCGTTGAGCAAACCAAACCTGTTATGCTTCAACATGTGGGGGTTACCTAAAATTGGGTGCCCCAAAATGGATGATTTATAATGGAAAATCGTATTACAGTGGATGATTTAGGGGGTACCCCGATGTTAGGCAACCTCTACTGTATGTCAAAAAGTCTGAATCATTCAACCTGTCTTTGTTTCTGCAACTTGTGTCGAGCTGGACACTGAGACCTCTCACCTGATCCTGCACTCTATGTACACGCTGTATCGATTGAACCCGCGCTACCGCCTTCCACGTGGGCAGCACAGCCACACGCGGATCCCGGCGTTTGCATTCTCTGGCATTCTCTATGACGCGGATTTCTGATTCTCCGGCACGGCCAAACGGGCTTTTGAAGATTCAATTCATATCACATATATCACAGGAACACCCAGCTGAGACACATCATGAAACACACACGCCATTTCAGCATATCGGGAGACGACCGTAGAGTCACCCTCCAGTTTCCGTCTTGATGACCCAATTGGTCCACGTGATTGGGAGAAGCTCCTCCCCTTCACAAGAATAAACAAGTCCTCCGCAATGTTCTCATCAAAACACTTCCTGAAGCAACGCTGGAGTTTTCAGCATTCCTTTCACAATTGACATTTCGCGATGAGCCGCTATCCAAACACAGTGACTGCTATGTACCTGTACCATTGGCTTTTTGATCTATACTTGGATGACTGACTCCCCAATATGTATATATATTAATATATATATATATATACGTATATATAATGTATGAGTGATCGTGATCGTCAAACCTCAAGTCGCTCTTCTGGAACTCGTTGTAGGGTTGTTGAATTTGAGGATTTACTACATATCGCATTTTTTGTTGTTGCTTTACAGCATCTGATTGGGACACGTACTTCTTTTGATGATATGGATGTTCCACAATTGACACGCAACTTGATCGCCTGCAAAAGAAACACCCTCATCATCTACAAGGCATCTTCCCAAGGAAACAAACAGCAGGAAACAAACAGCAGAAACACCTGTGCATCGCTTTGATTGACCAACTTATGGAAAAGCCCTGGCATTTGTGACGCTGAATCTGGTAACTTCGGTGAGCCAACTCTGTGGTCAAGTTCTGTCCAGATACGCAGGTGGCAAAAAATGAGACATCTACCAATCATTGTTAGTTGTCTTTTTAGTAATAATTGTCAGTTGCTTTCTCTCAACGAATCATTGTTAGATGTTTCTAACTGATTCTGGGCCTTTGGTTCAAACGTCATCAATTTGTTGAAACAGTTTGAACAAACATAAAGAAACACAATGGTGTCTCGCTTCCAGGAATGTAAGCACGCCTTGGTGATCCTTGGTGCCTTCGTCCGATTGCACCTCTTGGCACCTGTAAACTCTGCATCCGAGACTCCATCTTCCTCTTGGTGTTGCCTTGTTGCCTTGGGTCCATCCTTCCTTCAGCTTCAACGCAGGAGTGTTGCCAAGTGCCCTTTTGAGGACTTTCACGACGTCCCTACGTCATTGCAAAGCACTTTGTAAAGCGGTTTGTGCTGCTAACCTCTTCATGCCCCCTCGCCCTCGACGAATGGGTCGCTTGTTGAGAGCTGTGTAGGCACTCCTCAGAGGAAAGGAACACGCGTATGGCTACAGTATGGATCAAAATCATTCAAAATCCTGGTGCCCTGCTAAACAATGCTAAACATCAAAGCAGCTGGCAAATGAACGTTTCATCATGTTATCCTGCAAAATATGGTCCCATGGGTATTGACCTGGCCCATATCGAATTCTTGGACTGCTTCCAAGGTGGGCAATGCTATTTAAGTTGAGCGAGTCCAGCACTCTTTCTTTTTTTAACCTGTGTCAATTTATTGACTATCGATACACCACGAATTCAGTGCTGACCGCCTTGAGTCTGCCCTGGCACTGCAATGATTCCAGCATTAAGCGAACGTGAATCTTTCTTTCCAGCGTCGGCCGGCCCAGCTTCAAACACTCACTTCAAGAATTTTTCATGGGCACAACACCAAATTGTACCAGGTACGAGTACCAGGTACCACCACAACGGCGGCCCAGCAGCAACAGCAACCATGGCCACTGAACGAAGCCAAAACAGCGACCCAGGATGCTAGTACGTCTGAACACTGGTTCTAAAGATCCTAAAGCAAAGCGAACAAAACATCGAGCCTAGATCTGTTTCCGCTGACGACTGGGTGATTGATCGGGCATCCCGCACATGGCCATTTCTGCCATGAATCCATGAATGCAATGAGTCAATCACGATAAAGATCGAGTTTCTGTCTTTTGCCAAGAATCCTGTGTTCTTGTATAATCTCGTCGTCATCTCCAGTATCGGAGTAAGCATCTCCAGGTAAAATCTTCAACTTACCTTCGGATCAAAATGTAGTTCTCTCAAATTCTCGTCGCGCTTGCAGCAAACAAAGAACACAGCCACGACGTAAGCAGACACGACAAATACCAACAGGAAATTGCAGGTTGCAAACAGCGTACCCTAACATTTCCTGCTTTTCCTCTCAAACCAACTGAACAACGCACAGACTGAGGTCCTGACATTTATCACAATTCCAATTATTGAGGCAGTGAATACCTGGCACAGGAGCATGCCTATATTCAGTGACATCTGTGTGGCTGAAGTCTTTATATATCTTTATATTATTTTATATTATATTCATGTGTATTCCCGGTCAACCACCTTTCAAGATGTGATTAAATGTGATGAATCATTGCAGCATGTACAATAGTACAAGCTGCAATGATGCCAATGTCATTCCCATATATTCCCATAGGGCATCCGAGGCACAAAGCTTTGATGCCCATCCACATCTCGAACAGATATACATTTTGCAAGGCAGCCGCTCGCACTCCAAAGCCAGTCGATTTTTCGCATTGGGACATTGGTCGATGTTGGCCATGACATGTCAAGAAGGGGATTTGGCGGTTTCAACGTGACAACAAATGAGAGGGTCTCTCAATGCTGGATACCAAACCAATTGGCTCAAAGAGACATGGGAACACATCCTTTAAGCTTCGGTTTCAAACAAGTTATTCATAATCGAAACACACATGTGTTCAGTATTCTCTCGCTTCTTCTTCTGTGAGGTCTGGCTGGGTGAGATTCATGAGACCATGTGGCTGGTTCTGCTGTTTGCGTGTGACAAACATTCCGCACAATTGTGACCAGCCATTCAGACACAAGAACAGTTCCCCAAGTGCGCAAACACAAACAACATGCAGACAACATGCAACGGATGCACATGCTAGCAACCACGGAACACACACACACACACTGCTTGGAAGGAGAAGGGAAAACACACCTGTCCCAAAGGAAAGGATTGTCGGAAAGGATTCCACCATGTTTCACCAAAGCAAGGCACAACAAACCCGTTTTTTCCGCAGCGATGGTCAGGGCCCGTCAAAGGCGTGGCCAGAAGAAGCACACGAGCTACAACAGCGTTGTAAACGAGGGTCACTTGTGGTAAAAAAATCTGAAAAAGTCGACATATGTGTTGCCACCTGCACGCCTTCACCATCAGTTCGATATTTATCACCATGCATCAGGCTAGCAATGTGCCAGAACGCCAGTGAACCGTGAGTTGGAGAAAGATGATCACACATCAAGACTTCCTAGAACAGTCATTGATTCTTAGCCAAAGTATGATTGGCGCACAGGCTCGCACACACACACACAGACATCAAGTGAAATGTTGCGAGCAACTTGGAGCTGCTCCATAAACACAAATCCAATGGGTCAAAACTCAGGGGGGAGCCATATGAAGAATCACGAAATCCATGCGGACCAGGAGTGACGAATTGATCACTGGAAAACGTTTATGTTCTCAGCCTTGATGGCAGCGTCGCCTCGATACCCTCAAGATCCGGAACACGAACATCTTCGCAGTGGCTAACTCTAATACTCTGACTGGTGGGTCCCCCGTGCGTAGCGTCTGATCTTAAAGCTGTTGGCAAAGACGTAGAAGAGGGTTTCCTCAGCCTCAGGTCCGCTACAGCTAGGAGAGAAGTCAGCGACTGGAAATCTGAACAACGTGTCACAAGACATCTTAGTTATGACTCAGTGACGTGCGAATCATTGCCAGACCATGCTAGACCGCTGTGTGCGTCGTGTGGAGATGCAAATAAGGCTCTTCCCCTTCCCCCCTCGACGTCTCGGTCGCCGGTGCTCCACAGCATACTCTGCCCTCAGCTCATCCATGATCGATGCGAAAAAGAGGATCTGCCGCTACCAGTTTCAATGTTCCAGAATTTCCGGAGTATCACCTACTGTCCATGCAACATCTAGTAGTCTGTAAGGATCACCATCACACCAGGGGTAAGGTTGTAAGAAAACTTGAATATTCTGCATGACCGGCTTTCCCTTTACAAACACCATCTCCTGATATCTCTTTCGCACTTGTGAAGAGCTGCTTGCAACACCCCTACTGCCCTACGATGTGACGTCAACAATCTGCCAAGATGCTGCTTTTCTTTTATAATCTCATCATCAATTTCAGAATAGGCGTCCGCAAACGCAATTTTGCGCTTGCCTCAAGCCAGCGTGAGCAGTTGGGGAGTTCAAGGCTACTTGCTGACGATCCAAAAAATCAAACCACATCAAGCCACATCAAACCCACATCAAATGAGTTAATTGTAAATATAATTATATTTATATTATTATTATCATCATTATTATTATATATTATTATTACTATTGCTATCATTATATAATTGTATTGCTTGTGAGGCTCCACTTGTCTCTGAATGGAATTTGGGACCCCTGAGGCGGACGCATTTTGGGCATACAGCAGTGTTGAGGCACTCGCAACCTGGCAACTTGTGGGACTTGGCCCTTCAAAATGTCAGGAAATTGCATGACATTGATAGGGATTCTATACATTATAGGTTTTGTATTTTTTTGTGATCTGTATATCTGAAAAAATCCAAATAATATATCCTAAGCCTCCTGCTCTGAGATAAAATATGATCTTTGAATCTCAAGCTCCCAATCTCTACTAAGTACGTTATTCTACGTGGCTGTCTTTCTTGCCCGACATGGTCCGATGTCTTGGCCATTGCCTGCTGTGTTTAGCTGTGCCACTGAATCTCTGGTCATGGCATCCCCAAACAGGCGGAAGTCACACATTTTGCACGGCCAACAACAAAGAGAGCAAATAAAGAGCTTGCAGGGCAGCTGCTGGCACTCAGCATTGACCTTTGCGTACCAACATCCATCATTCGCCATAGCACGTGTGAAACTTGCTGCAACCAACGGTTGCAGGTGGTAATACGGTAGGTGAAACCTGCTAAACTAACACCGCCTGCGCATGTGACTCTGAGGACCCTGGAATGCAATCTGTCGCAAGAACCTGCATGTATGTCCTGCTGCAAGCAGCTTTCAAGCCCATAGGATCCATGTATGCTGTATATGATAACATTTACCATCAATATACCCCAAATGTTTGCATATATACCATACATGGATCCTACGGGAATGTGTCTGGCTCAAAACTGTGGTGCGCGGTTTACTGCCACATTACACTTCTCTGTGGGTCTCGAGTCCCACGGTGTGAAATTTTGAACCATAGATCAGACTCAAACAAGCTCTTGAACCATCTCATTTTTGCCGATAGACCCATTGAGCCCACCAGCTGCAATCGAACAGACCACACCAAGACATGGCTGAGAAGGCTTTCTGGGGTTCTTCCTGTCAGATTCTTTCCTGAAGTCAGTAGACCATCCATCAACCTGCACCAACTAGATAAAATATACTCCTGGAGTTTGTGTGCAAATCGAGTACTCCGGTATCCGATGGTTTATCATCATCTTACATACTAAAATGACACATATATTCTATATTGCTTTAACTACATATTATGTTATGTATACGTATTAAAATAGAGCCACACATGAGGGGTATCTAACCCATTGTTGAACACACCCAGCGAGAGCATGTGCAACGCACTGCCATCATCGTTGAGCATCCCGAACACATCACCACTGTCTGCTGAAGGTCGCAGTTGGACATCCGCAGCCTCGAGGAATGTGACCCAAGTCATCCAGGATCCAGCTAGAGATCCCTTTTGATGGGCTATTAGAAGAAAACCATGGACAATCGTGTAATAGAATCATCAATGTGTTTTATAAATGAACACAATGTGTTCTTGCTCTTGAGATCTCTTGAGACAATAGAGGCCCGCTCTTGTATTTTAGCTTTTGCAGCCCTCATGGCAGACTTCCTGTTTTGATGGACAGAGCCAATGATGCGCAATGATGGTCACTGGGCTTGCTGCACCACTGGGAACACCATTCTATGCTCATCAAATCTCGAAAGTCTGTGACAACATTCCACAAACAGCTTGGGTGCGGACCACTGGTCGTTCATCGCGGCGCGCCTTGGCCCAGTTTGGTCTGCCAAATCAATCTATGTGAGACCCCTGGGAGGCACAGCACATGACATGGATATACTGTGGTGTCATTAAAACTGTATGTCTGGTCAATATTTCATGATTGACTCAATGATACATATACCAGTCGACTTCTGCGGTTTGTTTTCTTTTGACCAACGCTGCGAGGCTTCTTTTGACCAACGCTGTGAGGGCGAAGCTTTTTGCACAGAAGCTTTTTCTGCCTGGAGCAGGGACGACAACTTCTAAAGGATGTGCTTGAAGAAGCAGGCGCGGACGTCACAGCATGAAAAGAAAAGGAACTGAAATTCACATATTTCTCATTGCAAGATATTGCAAGTATACGCATGTTTTCACAATAATCAACCATCCAATGAGGACTTTCACATTGTTTGGAAAATGTCCTTCCATAGCCTATTCCGTGTTGATCACATTGGATCACATTAAAACAAATAGTCCGAATATTGTCTGACTCATGACTTGATCTATCTCATGCGGTTTACTTGAGAGATTGCTTAAGCATTGCTCTTGATTTATGATGTTTTATAATCGGACGTGATTGCTACACGACTACCTTCTGGAAATTTGACATACCTGATTTACCGATGGTTTCCATGGCCATTTTGCAATCCACAAAATGGCCTCCTTGGCCGCAGCAGCCTGGGCCTGACAGATCTGACAGATCGCAGCTGTCCCATCTATGGCTGTTTTAGCTGGGTGAGATAAGATGATAAAACACGACAAACCTCTGGATTTCGGTAGCATATAATTCTTAGACCAACCTCCACCCTTCAAATCCCTTCAAGCACATGTCGTTTCGTGTCTGGCCAGCATTCACCATTGCCTCTTCCCAGAGCTGGCTCACATCGCCTTTGAAACCCACGGAGCGGGCAAACCTGGTGCTGATGATGCTGCTGTTGCAACTTTGCCACATGAAAACTGTCTGATATCGAACATCTGCATTAATATATCTGCATAATAGTCAGACTTGATGTGATCCAATTGCGATCAAATGACTCTGCGAAGTCGCGCTCCAAACCTGCCAAAGTCTGCTCCTGGCAACGTCGCTCCAGTGCATTACATCCCTCCATCTTTCTGTCTCTACAAAAGTTGGCAACAAAGGATCGCATTGGGCTTTCAAATAACCCTGTAGCAGTGCTATGAGCGAAGGCTTTACAAACGCACTCTAAACTTGCTGCCAGGCATCAATCAAACAACCTTCAGTTCCTTTCAGTACACCCTCCAGACACATCCGGACTCCAGGCTCTGTATCTCCATCATTCTCTGTCTGCAATTCTGGAAATAATCCCCACCTCCTTTTACTAAACGTACCCCAAATACTAAAAACTAGGGTCCGCGTTAAATTTTGAGAAATTTCAGACTGGCCAATTTGATTTTTAATTGAAGGTCCCATTTCAGGGTTTGACCCCTAATAATAAAAACTAGTCAACCCCGGGGTGTTTTTTTGGGGTCCGTCTTTCAAGGCCGAACAAAAAATGTATTTTGTATTCAGGTTTTTAATTTACTATTGGGGGAAAGCTTCGAAATCCAATTTTTGGCAATATGTTTATTAGGTTTTTAAAAGAAATTTAATCGATTTTGAAATAGAAACATTTAGTTTTTCATATCGAGGTTTTTAATGATTTAGTATTAGGGGAATCTTCGCGCCCTAATACTAAATACCCCCTAATACTAAAAACTCCTCCAGGTGTTTATTATTTGGGAGGGGACCGTTTAGTAATAGGGAAAAGGGATTACAGCCATGGAATATCCCCTTTCAATGGGAACTCACCTCATCAACGGATATCAAAAGCCATTTTCTACACGCTCCCGCCTGTGGGCCACCATGGCCATTCGATGGCTCCTGAAGCTATACCAATCGCACCATGGCAATTCATTCGATGAATGGTTGAAATTTTGTTACAGAAATGCTCTGTCATCAAATCACCTTCCACACCAACAAAAAATGGTTTGCCCCCAAAATGAGAAAAAATCCGTTTCAAACATCTCAACAACTCATTTAAAGAAAGTACCATGTTATCCTTGGTTGCTAGCCTATCAACTAATCTGATGTCATTCCAATGAAGCAAACTGCTATATCATCTGGGTAGCCACTATGCTCTCACCAAGTTGTTAAGGGTATTTAGTTACAATCCAAGTCTAAAGAATGGTCATTATAATTCTGACTTCAAATAGAGTCAGCAATAGTGCTATGGCTTTCCAAAGTTTAGAATAAACGGCCAATGCATCACAAGGTGCAATGATTACTTCCATTGATTATTCGCCAATATGTTTGGGGAGGATAATGCCAGAGAAAAGCAGGATAAGTATTTTTACAATAATTTGATCTGATAATACCCTTCGAAAAAAACACATAATTTCCCACAATTTTCTATTGGTAAGAAGACCTTAGCATAAGCTTTAGCTCTAAAACTGTTTCACTTTGTATAGTATATCTGATCCTGGCCATGACTGTATGTAGGCATATCCTAGGATATATTTTAGGCTATGATCGTTCTACGGCAACTACAGGCTATCTCTATTCAAGCTGAACACCTTATTTGATCAGCGCACTGACTGATTTTGTTAGAATCAAAATCAATACAACATTGCATAACTCACCATTCTGCAAGGGTATCCTTAATGACAGTCACATGCAATTCTGAAAGTATGATGACGAGTGATGTGCAAATATG
>Ga0126342_10002891_pt1 | contig 27619 bp, 20 predicted proteins | sample Cyp1metagenome_FD_92528 | JGI IMG/M metagenome (GOLD analysis project Ga0126342, IMG submission 92528) | Coral microbial communities from Lord Howe Island, Old Settlement Bay, Australia - Cyphastrea 1 metagenome | ecosystem: Host-associated > Invertebrates > Cnidaria > Coral ... | reverse complement strand
TCACCACCATCACCACCATCACCACCATCACCACCATCACCACCATCACCACCATCACCACCATCACCACCATCACCACCACCACCACCACCATCACCATCACCATCACCATCACCATCACCATCACCATCACCATCATCATCATCATCATCATCATCATCATCATCATCATCATCATCATCATCATATCCTCACCCTCATCGTCATCGTCATCGTCATCGTCGTCGTCCTCCTCCTCATCTTCCTCCTCATCATCATCATCATCATCACCATGGTCATCGTCATCGTCATCGTCATCGTCATCGTCATCGTCACCATCATCATCATCATCATCATCATCATCCTCCTTATCGTCGTCGTCATCGTCAGCGTCATCGCCATCGTCATCGTCATCGCCATCACCATCACCATCACCATCACCATCGCCATCGCCATCACCATCACCATCACCATCGCCATCACCATCATCACCATCACCATCACCATCACCATCACCATCACCATCATCATCATCATCATCATCATCATGTCGTCGTCGTCGTCGTCGTCGTCGTCATCGTCATCGTCATCGTCATCGCCATCGTCATCGTCATCGCCATCGCCATCACCATCGCCATCACCATCGCCATCACCATCATCACCATCATCACCATCATCATCATCACCATCATCATCATCATCATCATCCTCATCCTTATCCTTATCCTTATCCTTGTCGTCGTCGTCATCTTCATCGTCATCGCCATCGCCATCGTCATCGCCATCACCATCACCATCACCATCACCATCGCCATCACCAGCATCACCATCATCACCATCATCATCATCATCACCAGCATCACAATGATACTAAGCATCATCATGACCATAAGCCCTACTCTGCATCTTGGGTGCTGCCCAGGATCTGAGTTTATGTTTCCCATTTTGCGACGTAGACAGATTGACATAAAGCCAAGGAGAACACATTTGAGACCCAGCCCCATGGTGTCGTAAACACCAAAAACACGCCCAACTTGTAGAATGGACCTAGGGGACTGGAAGTAACAAAGCTTCCCACTCAGCATTGTAAATATATTGACATGGAAGCACAACTGAACCATGTGAGACCCAGGCCCAATGGTGCATACGAAACATCCAGCCAAATCTTGGAATGGACCCGGGGGTCTGAAATAAAGTTTCCCACCTTGTGATGTGAACATACCAACATTAATTCAAGGAGAAACCATATGACACGCATGGTGCTGCACACAGCTTGCTCAGCAAACATCCTTCCCATCCACCCGACTCTTCGAACGGACCCGGGCCCGTAATGCAAACAGAGTAACATGAAGCACACAACCTGCATCCTCGAAAACGCACGAGTAAATGCTCATTTGAGAGATTCATGCTTTTTGAGCGGTTTTTCTCCAAATGAGCTTCATTCCATCTTGGTTTGCCTGGTCGGCCTCTTCGTTTTTCATCTCATCATCGTCCATGATGATACTGGTTGAACGAAAAGGGCTGTTAGAGATTCTCCAGAGTCAAAATTCACAGTCTGACCAGCCAGCGTCTTAGATCATGTGACCCAACGGTGAGCTGATAATTCCGATTTCATATTGGGGAAACCATTTATCATTGTGCGCATAAGTTTATTTTTTTGGCCAAAGTAATGCAGAATATATATATATTATATTTATAATACATATATCATATCACATAATTATATATATATATATATGGATTTATTCTATATGAATAAATGTAGAAAGAAACGGGCCAGGGTCTGAGATGAGACCCAAGCTGGGGAGCTGAAAGTATGGATATCACATTGAAGAAACACTAAATTTTGCAACAAAAATGATGGGTCGAAACAAGCGAGCCAGATCACATGGGTCAGCGGAGCTGAAAATGTGGAATTTGACATTGATAGATTTTCAGATCCATCAAGACATTTGCAAAAACATGTGCAAAGCACGTTGATGCACAGTCTGTGCCGACTGTCACGGGAAATTGTTGCTGTTGAACGTGTGCAGGGTCTGAAATGTTTGTGACCGCCATAGGTCTAATTTTTTTCTGCTCACTGATGTTTATTTGTATTGATTTTATGGTTTCGAGCAGAAAAACGTTCCAGACCTTTCATCTCAGAGCCTGCCGTTACAAGTCCCAGGGTCTACTTTCCCCTTCAAATCACAGGTGGGTCTGGGAGTCCCTGCTCTGTGAGGGTTTCTTTGTTGCCGGTGTGTCGCCAAAACTGTGATGACAGCATATAACTGAGTAACTGGGTCAGGCCCTACAAGTCACTCGGTTATTTCATATGGTCATTGGCAGCCTACTGGGCCACATCCAGTTGTTCGTGCTTGAAAGCTGAGGTATTTGCAGCAAGATGAAGTGGTGGAGTACCGACGCATCTTCAAACACACCACGGAGAGGAAGGGCCAGAGCCACTCGATGCATTTCGTGCTCCGGGACGATTTGACCTACCAGTTATGGCCTTTTTCGGAAAAATGATGACCATTGGATGTGGGGGCACCCGATTTTCAGACAAACCCAGCGGTTAGCGTTGATTAAAATCATCACTTGACTTGTACCTACACTTAGGACATTCTTAGGACCGAAAAAACTCCATGTCATTTGGGTTTTCCTTTCCCGGACTTTTTTTCGGAGTCAAAAAAGGTGAGGAAGTGCGGAGCATAGCGGGGCCACAAACGAACTAGGGTCACGGTTTTTCGGTCACTACAGTACACGCACCAGGTATTGCCTTCAGCCAGGTCACCGTGGTGAAATTTGTTGGAACCACCATGAATTTGGTGTCGGGCCATTCCCAGAAAGTGATTTGATAGTAACAACAATAACAAGAAGAATCACAAGAGTTACACTGGCAACATTGAAAGAAATCAATACTGATACTGTAATGACAATGATAATGACAATAACAACAACTAATGACAACCATATTGATAATAGTGATATGATATGCTATTCTAATAGGACACCCCATGTTAGTAATTCGTTCTGGTTTGTCTGAAAATAGGGTACCATCAAGTTCAATGGGTTCCCCACAACTTAATGGCCACAACTGAGGCTATTCTTATTGTAAGACAGACCCCACAAAAAACATACCGTTGAAAAGTATATTGCTGGTTAGTTAGATATCCCAGTATTTTCAATAAAACATCATATCATGGTTGGTTAACACTTATTTATTGCATGCGGTCAATCCCTATGTTTGATGCTTAGATCACCACAATTCAGGCTGGTTCACCATGCTGAAAAAAAGCATTATGATTCCAATGTTTTCCTATTATACACCTTATTTTCCCAGTGTTTTCCCAGTTTTTTCTCATTACCTTCCCATTATTCTTCCCATTACAGTATTTTTCTAAGATTTTTTCAATGTTCCAATGATTTTTCCTTTTTCCCCGTTCCATGGCCATACTTTGCACCAAAATTTGCACCTTGCCACAGCACGAAACCACGTTACGATCCAAAATGGTCACCGCACCACACGCACACTCAATCATGATGTCCTCCTTATGTAAAGAAAAACCATATCCTATATTTCTAATTTTTTGACGCGCGAAGCACGTTACGATTGCAGGTTTCGCTACAGCCGCGCACCACTTTTTGATCATAACGTGCTCCAAGTGCAGCGCCTGCGACGCGAAATGACCCTTAGCTGCTGAAATGCCTGGTCACCCGAAAATCATAACATGCTCTAAGTGCAGCGCCTGCCACGCGAAATGACCCTTAGCTGCTGAAATGCCTGGTCACCCGAAAATCATAACGTGCTCCAAGTGCAACGCCTGCCACGCGAAATGACCCTTAGCTGCTGAAATGCCTGGTCACACGAAAGTCGTAACGTGCTCTAAGTGCAGCGCCTGCCACGCGAAATGACCCTTAGCTGCTGAAAAGCCTGGTCACCCGAAAATCACAACGTGCTCCAAGTGCAGCGCCTGCCACGCGAAATGACCCTTAGCTGCTGAAATGCCTGGTCACCCGAAAATCATAACGTGCTCACGCGAAATGACCCTTAGCTGCTGAAATGCCTGGTCACCTGAAAATCATAACGTGCTCTAAGTGCAGCGCCTGCCACGCGAAATGACCCTTAGCTGCTGAAATGCCTGGTCACCCGAAAATCATAACGTGCTCCAAGTGCTGCGCCTGCCACGCGAAATGACCCTTAGCTGCTGAAATGCCTGGTCACACGAAAATCATAACGTGCTCCAAGTGCTGCGCCTGCCACGCGAAATGACCCTTAGCTGCTGAAATGCCTGGTCACCCGAAAATCATAACGTGCTCTAAGTGCAGCGCCTGCCACGCGAAATGACCCTTAGCTGCTGAAATGCCTGGTCACACGAAAATCATAACGTGCTCCAAGTGCTGCACCTACCTTGGGGTACCCTCCCATGGTCTAACATCGTATCGTTTCCGCCGGACCCGTGAGTCTCCGCGAATTGCCACGAATCGCCTCTTCGCCAAGGCGGCCTCAGCAAGTCGGATTTGGACAAAATCCTGCGGCGCATGGGGGCCAAACTCTCCAAATTGCAACTGAAGGTAGGATTCAGTGGTATAACGGGTTAATGATGGGATATTGGTGGGATAATAGTGGGAGAATGATGGGATAATGGTGGTGATTCATAGTGGGACAATAGTGGGATCATAGTGGGATCATGTGGGCCATCATTCCCTAATGGTGTCATGGTGGGATGAGTGGGCCATCATTCCCTAATGGTGTCATAGTGGGATGATCATAGTACTGGTACAACTTATATATCGATAGTGAATGGGATCTAATGGGTTGCAATAGCCAAGCACGCTCTGAGTGGCTGCTTTTATATGTTTTGAAGGGGTATCTAAGGTTTCCAGAAACTCCCCCAAAACCCGTGTGCTATTCTGCTGGGAAGGGGCACATGGTGTCTTTACTCTTGCTGAATCCATTTTGAAGTTCGGGTTTTCTGCTCACCAGTCCAGAACATGTGGTGAATTCTCATCCTTGGACAACTACTGTAGGGCTTAAGGCAGCGTGCATCTTAAAAGTTTAACCTGTCATGGATTACCAGTCCAGCGTCACAGGAAGCACTCGACTCCAAGATAGCAGGCACAGGTCACTACTAGATTCCCGAAGTGCCCTATTAGCAAGTGAGAAGCCACTGAACAGCCAGTTTCCGAGGTAGGGTCCCAAACGGGACTCGAGACAGGGGTTCCCAATAACCATCTGAAATACAAGGTTCCCCAGGCGGGGAGAGGGTGCCGACATTGGCACTTGATCCAATGCGCGAACTCGGGGCCCCTTCCAAGGCCTCGTCAGCCGCAGACAACAGTTCTGGTCCTCCTTGATCCCGACATAACCATAAAACACCAGGGTCTCAAAAGCAGGGCTATGAGTGTTCCCAAGAAGAAGGTTTCCATGCTCAGTGGCCATGGAATGTCTTGACCGGTGGTAAGTGGATTATAGCCCATTAAATATACCCAATGATAAGGGGATATAAGCCGAATACCAACCAGGTACAGTAACTAACTCCCTGACTCCCCTAGGCACGGTTAATCATCGTTAATCAAACATGTAAGTGGAAATCTCATATCAATGTGGGGGTTTCGGTGGGAAAGCTTGATTAGAGATGATGTTTCCAACAACCATTCACAGATGATGTTCAAGCAGAAAATAGCAACCCGAAAACCAATGAAATTCCCATGATTTTCCCAATGATATCCCCATTTTTGTTGGCTAAATAATATATATATATATATACACATAATATATATATATATACAGTAGATATCCTCCCATTTTCCAGCTTCAGAAGTTCTGAATGCCAGGAGTTCTTTGAATACTTCGATACAGACGGATCTGGTCTGATGGATCTGGATGAGTTCTGTGTGATGATCGTGAGGCCCTTTGCTGCTCTGGGGCGACTCTGGTGACTTCGTTAAACCCCGAAAGATATGAAGATAGAAATAGTGGATTTTCCCATTAAAAATGGTGATTTTCCATAGCTATGTTAGTTTACTGTTTATAAGTTGGTTTATAAGCCCCAGTAACTATAGTTATAAGTATCATAAACCATAGTTATTGGAGTTATTTGAACCAACTTAGCTATCTATTGATCAACTACTTGGTGGCGAACTACCCACGGCTCGTAAGTGGGTTAGTTCACCCCAGTGATTGAAGTGGATTAACCCTACAAAATCCCATTTATAACTGGGGTTATAACCCACTTACTAAGTGGGATGAGCCACCAAGTACACATTGGTTTTGGTCAAAATGGATATTGTTGAAAGATATGAACTATGGTAGTAGCACCAAAACTATGTTTCAGTGTGATCTTGCTTTTCCTTTTTTTTTGGTGCTACTACCATAGTTCAACATGTTTTTTTTCTTCTTTTTTTCAGTCGCGAAACATGTCTATTTCATGGAAGATATCTGATATCTCAAGTCACCACGTATTTTATAACCTTCGGGGATTTTCCCACCAAATGACGGTGGATCAAACATGAGGCGCGGCCAAGAAGATGCTGCATCAGCAGCAAGCGGTTAACAATCCCCATTCTCAAGAGGCAAACCATCGACATGTGGATGGCTTCATAATTACCATGAATTACCAAATACACCATTGAATTTAAGATGGAGTCTGACAAAGGGGGTTTACGTTAATGACTTACTGGATATGGCCCTTGTTCAGTTCTATGTTCTAGTTTGATTTTAGGGAGTGTAACCTCAAAAAACTGGTGTAGATTCCGCGGGCCCCATCACATCGTCCATCCTGTCCAGAGCACCTCCCTGCCGTGATCGCTAGTTGTCACCATGAGTTTCAATACGAAGTCATGGTCATCCATGACGACTGGATGAGAACTTTGGGGGTACCGGGGGTACCGCCATGACTTTGGAAACCTCCAAATCTTCGACCAAATCTGTGTTCTTGTGAGGTTTGCAGTGCAAGGTGGTGCTTTCAAGTAAACCCATCGACTGCAGATGATCCTGACCCACTTGCGAAACCCAGATCTTTGGGAAGCGTCATCACCAGTCTTTTTCTTGGCGAAACCCTGATTTGGGTTTGTCGTGCAATGGGGAGAATTTTCCCAGGTGATGGCCACGAAAAAACATAGGGAAAATGATGATAGCTAGCTTGGATCCATTAGGGAAAATGATATGATGGCAATGTTAAACCATCACCTTTTTTGGGTTTCAAAGTGTCGCACAACCATCCACTAGCACCTGAGTTTGTCTGAAAATAGGGGTGCCCAAAAACCCAATGGCGAGTGTGGCCACAGATTGGGGTATTCTCATCATTTTCAGACCCAGATTAAGTAGTCATTGGATGAATCCCAATTTTTCCTGGTTCAGTCTGTTCCTATTTGGTGGTTTCCAATCCATGGGGGTACCGCCAAGTCATTCATTTATAAATACCCCCATGGCTATGGAAACCTCCATGTTGGTTATGGTAAAACCTGGAGGTTTCCATTTCCCATGAATTTCCCACCAAAAATAGCCGTGGGGTACCCTCCATTTTGGGCTTTGGAAATGCTGGGAGAATGGAGAACCTCTGCACAAAAAAATGGCCGCAGGGTGAGAGCTTTGACCAAGTTTAGGGAGATTTCGCCCGAGACGTGCAGCGCGCGCGAGCTTTGGAAGAACGAACAGTTCACCGTGCAGGTTGGCGGGTTGGCCGAAGAGTCTATATGGGGAAATCATTGGGAATTCATGGGGCATCTACTATAAATGGAGGTTGGTATGGGAAATTCAGCTATACATGTGAATTAATCTACCAGTTTGGGAATTTATTTGGCTCCTCAAAAACTACCCCAATTTATTGCCATCGAGGAAAATGGATGATAAACCAACAAATTTGATACCATGGGATGTCCTAGCGGCTGTTGGAGTTCGGTGCTGCAAGTGCATCATGCTTCCACCCTGTCATCATGCAAGCGTTGGTATTGATGGTTCGCAACAGCTGAAAGTCGTCGCAATTTTTCGGGACGACACATTGCCGTTTTGTTGGCGTATGTACATTCAACAACTCGCCTTTTAGACTATATATTTTTTTCAATGTTTTATGTTGTCAAGAATTCCAAGGGTGCGTTTTTAATCTAGGTATCAGCAGGACGTTCAATGCAAGTTCACTCGCCCAACCAGAGCCTGTTTGCATCATCAACTGCCCATCATGTCATCCACTGCTGTCATTTTCCCTCCTCACATCAATTGCACAATTGCAAATCTGATCGAGTTATGCGATTGATCGACGTATTGCCCATGAAAGGGATGCCAACATGAGTTTACTCTCCGCACCATATGATTGCAGTCCATAGTCCTAAGGAGTTGGAGAAGCCTAGCCTACATTATACACCATATATATAATATATAGATACATTATAATTGTATATATTTATACACAGTCCCATTTGTATTTATATTAACGCACACAGACATAAATCTATAACTATCACACACGTATATATATATAATATCATGTATGTGTAAAGATGTCATACATCTTCAATGGAAGACGTACATCCAGGGAATCGTAGGTGGTGAATACAACCCATATGTAACACTGTGGTAATTTATTTCAAATGATCATTAGCCCACCTCGTACTTGGGTGTGCAGTCCAGTAAGTTAGTTGGATATATTGTAATATATATATATACACTTATATACATACATAATATATATATATATATATATAATGTTTCACCAACCAGTTCTTGGGGTTCTATATCCCAAGCGTTTTTTTTTTGGGTATTAGCTAATCGTTATTTTTGTGTTTTTTTTGTTCCCAACTCATTGGGGGAATTTCAGGAACCTAAATTGGAGGTACCGATTCCATATATAAGGCCTATTTTTAAGGCCTATGTAAGGGGATATACCCGTAAAATATGGCCAAACATACGGTACTAACGTACCTCCATTTTAGGATCCTGGAATTCCCATTGATGGTTGTACTCATGAAATATCCCATTATCATCATGTTTGTTTTTGTGGTTAAAACAATGCCATTTTTACCGCCCATGACTGGGAATGGTAAGTTACCACCTATAAAAATGGTGATGACACCCATGACTGGGAATGGTAACCATACCACCTATAAAAATGGTGATTTTCCTGGGGGATGGTGGGTTTATGGCATTGTTGTATCCACATTATACCCTAACTGTGTTATCATAGTTATCTCCATGAACTTCACCCAAGATACAGCGCGATTCAGAATCCAGATACCGCAAGCTCTAGGAGCTGCAACAATCTGGTTTCAGGCTGCAGGAATCCGGCGGTCGTCGCGTGCAGTTTTTTGAGGTTTTTCGTTGGGTTTTTTCAATGAAGATCCCAGGATTTAAACCTGGATTTTTTTTTTCTGGATTTGTTCCATGATTTTCCATGTACACGCAACATCATCCTAGATTTCCCCGAAATGAAATATTCATCATGATCTAGAGGGTAATGGAAATAATTTCTGGTGGATTTTCCATTTCCCTCTGGTAATTTATCAGTTGGCCATGGCAAACGGCCATGAAAGTAGATGATTTATATAGCCAGTTTCTAATGGTGATTTTCAATTGCAGCAGATTGCTAGACAGTAACTCATCAGTTTTGGAAAACCACATTATCAAACAATTTCACGGTATCTCCAGTCTTATCAGTTTATTTGGGATTTGTTACTAGCAACAATGAAGTACACCACCCAACCTTGATATGAGAATAAGATGCGGGATACATCATCAACCAATGGTTTAGAACATAGAGTTTGCCAAAATCTCATGATCAATGTTGAGAATAACATGTTTCCCCACGTTGTAGTGGCCATAAATCAAGGATAGATCCTTCATTTCTGGGCAGCCTCCGATATCTGGGCCATGTATTGGAGAACTTTTCCAGGGACCCGTATTGGAAGTTTCCGTTCTGAAGAGCAGGTGGTATGTTGTTTCTTACACCCCATCAACTATAGTTGCACTATACTATGTTATATTATATTATATCCCCCTAATCAACCCAACAGTTAACCGAGTGATGTTCACCAACTTCGTTATCTAAGTACCATGAAATCCCATTGAATCCCATTAAATCACCATTTTCTGCAGGGAAAATACCTATCCTAAACGGGGGCCCTTTTGGGCAGATCGCTTTGCCAGGACTTGAAAGATGCGGGTGTACCCATCTCGTTGCTGTACCAGGAGGCGCAGTCCGGACTTGAAACTAAAGGACATGGGGATTTACCCTCTGGTTATGTCAAAATAGCTATTGAAAATGGCCATTTATAGTGGATTTTCCCATTAAAAATGGTGATTTTCCATTGCTATGTTAGTTTACCAGAGGGTAATGTGAAATTGTTGTTGGAATCATTTAATTATCACACATGCTTTAACAGTGGATTTATGAATAATTGTTTTGTTCTAGGATTATAGGATTAATATCTATTTTTAAGAAATATGATTTAACAAATCAATGGATATGGATTTATGAGCAAAAGCGGGATTTGAGTCCAATTCGTGGCCAAGAAAAAAACGCGGAAAATCACGTCAAATGCCCATTGCGGCTGGTTGAATCATCCAATTATTGGACAAATCCATCTCATGCTGTTGCTAATCTATCGAATTATATATATACATACATATAATATATACGTGTATATATAATATACATAATACATATACATATATATATACATACATAATTATACATGTACATAATTATATTATAAATACATACCATTACATGGACATTTTCCATGGTGGTCATGTTTGGAAGAAAAAATCCTCCGCAGGGCGATTACTCTGCCTTGGAGCTGCGAAAAGCGGGCTTCGGCGCCAAGGAGTTGAAACAAGGTCTGGGAAAGGTGAATTTTTCTAGGGGAAAATGATGCAAGGTGGTGCCCCCTAGATAGCTAAGTTGGTTTATAACTCCAATAACTATGGTTTTTGTTGGTGATATATCTATAGTTAATGGGATTATAAACCAACTTATAACTGGGGGGCACCACCTTGTGGAAAATGTGGATTTCACCTATGAAAAATGATGAAGAATGTGGATTTGACTGGAAACAAATGGTGAGATATCATGTGATATTCGGACACTTATTGGAAAATCACCTCAACATTTCCTCAACTACGATCCATATGGTTTTATAGTCCTGCAATCCCCTATGATGTGGTTGTTAGAATGCAAACATATGCAAAGTCGTCATAGTTGGTTTAAATGGGGACCTCCTAAATGTGGTGTACTACCGATGGTGCACCAACGTGGTAAGACCCATAATTAACGAACCACTGTTTTTGGAACGGTTTTGAACATCTTCAAGTGGCACAACTTGGGAAATGGCCAGCGCGTATTCATATGACCACACTACTGAAGATGATATGTTTACTGGTAGGTGCTTTCTTTTGTGTCTAAAAGAATTGAGAACCACTCATATTGAAAGCTGGTGATCCTCATGATTTGGGTCGGTGGCGGACGTAGAAGTGAGACAGCTTCACCATGCAAGCACTACGTGTGCGGGTCACTAAAACTGAGACGAAATGGGGGACAATCACAATACAATTGATATCTATGATCTATGCATGATATAGCCATGATTTGGCTATGGCTAAACATGGACCCAATGGATGAGATTCCAAAACTTCACCCTGCAGGTGGTGTGCCGTTGATGGACCTCCGTAGCGGCCGCTTGGGGTGAAATTTCATGGCTTTCAGAGCTGGACCTCTGGGGGAATGAATCCAGCGCCAGCTACGAGAGTAGCGGAGGGTTCTTGTGTTCCCGGAGGTCTGGGGGTGCCTTGTTCGCGGCAGGTTGTCTTCCGCAGGTCTCAAATTGACCCCTCGCTGTGGCTGCAAAACGTGTTCTCTTCACGGTGTGAAATGCCATTTTGTGTGCGGGCTGCAAAACATGTTGTTTTGAAGGTGCGCAATGTAATTTGCATCCAACAACTAACTAGACCGTCACATGATCTTTCGCAAGTGAAAAAAACCTAGCAGTATCCTAGCAGTGTAATTTCAATTCCTCAATGGCCGATGATCTACTTATGGTGCATGGACACGACACTACTGAGAGTGGCTTATATTCCTCTTCGTAAATGGTTTGACCGTCGCACATGAGTAAATTGTTATTCCCCAAACAGTGTGTCCACACTGAGGGGTTCTTACGGTAGGAGTTGAGGCCGGGGTTGGATCATGGGAGGCCATCTGCTTTGTGGCATTTTTGCAGTAAAATTTCGCATATTTGCGAGGCACTTGGACATGTCCATGTGCATTTCGACCGCGCAGGCTCGCGCAAAGTCTGCGCCGCGGGGTTCTCAAGCTCTCGCCTAAACGGGCTCTTGTCAAAGTCCTGCTAAAATCCTTTCTACGAACCTGTTGCATGATCCTGCACAGGTCCTTGACAGAAGATCTTGTGGAGATCCTGGTGAGATCCTTTCTAAAAGGTCTTTTGTTGAGGAGCTTGCACATGCCATGTCTTAGAGGTGCTTGTATGAAAGCTCTTGTGGGAGGCTTTCGGGAGGTTCTTGTATCAAGATCTTGCAAGATCCGCTCCGGCAGCAGCAGGTCCTTTTGCGATGATCTTGTGAGATTCTCTTCGGGCTCCTGGCACGAAGATCTTGCTCAAGGTCTTTGACACGTCCTTGTGCGAAGATCTTGTGAAGATCCTAGTGAGATGCTGTCAGAGGCCTTTGCATGATCTTGTACAGGTCCTTGTGAGAAGCTCTTGAGCAGCGTGCTTTTGCCATTCAACACTGCGGGGTGGGGAAATCTTCTACGTTTCTTTTCCTGTTTACTGCTATGTCTGATTGTTCGTAATGTCAAAGCGTCCATTAAACAAAACAATCGGGTTTGTGGATTCTATCAGTTGGTGGTGCTTTGGCGAGCGATCGTTATAGCGAACGAGGGAACCCCCCCGGGAGAATTTTACCATTGGTATTAGTTAGCTTCCCCTGTGCATTGATGATGTATCCCAACTGTTCCTGGCGAAAGCAATATTACTGGCGCTCAACATCGCATTTCTAGCATGAGCATTTTGGAAATTCATTTAGATTCCCTGATATTGATTGACGGTTATTTCCCCGATTTTCTTGGATGAAATTCCTATTCTGCCGGTGATGGATTTTTTTCTTAGTGACACTATCTCTTTGATGGCTCTTTTACCTTTTTGTTGGTTGAATCACAGCATGTTTGAATGATATCAAGTTATATCATATCCCGATTTCTTTGAACATTATATACATATATTGAAATGGAATAATCCAGTTATATCATATATTGATGTTGGTTGAATCCCTCATTCAACCTGCGGTTACTTGCTTTGGTTTGGGGCTTCGAATTCCTGGAAGTACCCCAGTTCGTGATAATGACCTGTTCATCGGGCAATCCAGCGATTCCGAACTGCGATTCCGACCCCAGTTCCCACCAATTCTGGTAGATTCTTCATCATGTGCGTGTTTGTCCATATTTTTTTTATCATTATATATATATAAATATATATATATATATATATGAATATACACATAAATATAAGTTTAGATAAATCTTAATATACACATAAATGACATATAAATGTGTATATATATATATATATACACATTTCATTAATATATCACTTAGGAAATATCATTTAGGATAAACAAATATATCAATTTGGTATAATTTAAATAAACGAATAAATAAATGAATAAATAAAAAATAAAAATAAATAAGTGTATATATATATATGACACAGAAAATTGTTTATATAAGTAGTGTATCCCATGATTTTTGTGGGGTAGGACATCCACTGCTTCAGGTGGTTTCAGCCTCATGGACCTCCGTCTTGCAGGATTCTCGGCCGAGGCACTGGAAGGTGCGGAACCGCCAGGAACAGCCAGGGCCATGGTGGGCCATGGTGGGCCATGGTGGGTTTGAGCAGCAAAAATGTGGGGATTTGGCAGATTTCCATAGAACATGTGGGGATTTGGAGGGGTTACCCGGCCTGGTAATTTGTTACAGTTTGCGACATTGAAAAATGGCCCAGTCGAAATAGTGAATTTTCCCATTAAACATGGAGATTTCCATAGTTATGTAAACGTTTACCAGAGGGTAACCATCAAACATGACCATCAAACACATGGATTTCACCACGAAAAAACCAAGATTTATCCAATGAATCATGGGTATGGGCGTGTGGGAACAAGACGGCAATTTGAGAGGGAACATAATGATACATCAGGTTTACGGCTACACTGTTTTCACAAAACCCATTTAAGCAAATACTAAGACATCGCAATTCACCAACATTTATCATTTAGTGCAATACAAGGGTTTTGCCGAGGGTGCGAAACATGAAAACACATCGTTTTGGATCAAAACGTAACCCTGGTCTAAAAAAATCAGTGGTGTTCATGGATGGTCAAAACCGGCCGCTAACCAGCCTGTCCCAACCAACCGGTCAACAAAATCAACATGAAATGTCCGATTGGAACATCACCCGACCATCAGTAGAGATATGATACCCCAAGAACCATCTATCTATTCTGGTGATGTTGAAGTATTTATGTGTAAGATGCTTTCATCCCCATTTTGGTTGTTTCGAGCTGCAATTTTCGATGTTCAAGAATTGGATCATCAAATCGAATGGTACAATCCCTATTTTGATAGTCAAATCCACGTGTTTCATGGTTCAATCCCAAGTTTTGACGATCTAAAATGCAACATTTTTGGTGGTTGAAATTCCGAGTCATAGAAGGTTTTCCCATAAATTGCCTCCATTTATGGGGAATTTAATGAATTTGCCCCATATTTTCCACTGGTTTCCCAGGCCTTTGCCATTCGGATGCTCCAATCTGCCAGGCATCAACCGTCGTCTCCTGGGGTCCTTCTCGGCGGGGGATTTGTCGCTGCTGCCGCGCATGGCGCCAAAGCCCGTGATTTCCAAGGCCGGAAACAGTGGAAGTTCCGAGGCAGTCCGAGGTGGGAAATCTGCCAGGACCAATATTGGGATACCCTCTGGTGAACTAACATAGCAATGGAAAATCACAATTTTTCATGGGAAAATCCACTATAAATGGCCATTTTCCATTGCTATGTTAGTTCACCAGAGGGTATTACTTTGATTTGTCATGGCATTGCAGATTCCCACTGTTAGTAGATGGCATGGCTAATGGCAAAAAAATCCCAATATTGTAAAGTAGAATACTACCACTATTTTACTTTTGCTATGGCTACTACTACTACTGCTACTGCTACTACTGCTACTGCTAATGATGATATTAACAATAATGATGATGAATTTGTTTGGTAGTAACCATCATCAATCATGATGTCAATAATGAATTTGAATCTGTTCATTTTTCATAATAGTAATAATGGCAGTAGGATAAGTACCATTTCTGGGATCATAATTTGGATACCTGTGATCAATTTGGAAGGTGAAACCAAACATATTGGATAATCATCCCACAATATAGCAATGCTGGTTTTTACTTGGAAAATCATCCAATGTGGCAAGTAAAACCACCAAACATCCCAAAAAATTTTTTGGTACGCTCAATTTCATAGACCACAATTTCCGGATGACTTATTATTGTGGATCCCACACTAGCCTCTCGAAACCTAGTCTGGCCATGGAACATTACAGATGATTTTCCCTCTAACCCTTCAATTCATAGGGGATTTCCCATTGTAATGTTTGATTGATGGAGGATACTTGGATGAAACACATTGAGTTAGTTCCGTGATTAGCAACCCGCCCGTCAGCCACAACATACAAGTTTAGAATTGCCCATAGGAAAATATCCCCAGTTACAAACCACTTAAGAAACGAATTACCAACTTACCAAGCAACTAGTCGGATCGAAGTACTTTCCATTTACCCTCTGGTAAACTAACATAGCTATTGAAAATGGCCATAGAAATAGTGAGTTTTCCCATTCAAAATGGTGATTTTCCATAGCTACGTTAAATTACCAGAGGGTAGTCAAAAGTGGCGGGTTTATTTCTCTATCAATGGAGGTAAAAAAAATGTGGATCAAAATCCATAGGTCGGGATATGACATATATCCACTCATATATCTGGGTAAATCATAACGACCTCACTGCGACCTCACTGGAATCATGGTTAATAAGGGGAATCATCCCCAAATGGCCTTAATTCAGGTTAGTGAAATATTATAATTTACCCAGATATATAACTGGAACTGCACCCCCAAGTATCATGGGATTTTATTGATTTTTCCATTGCCATCTTCATTTACTAGAGTGATCTAGAGTGTACGTTAAAAGAAACCATGTGTGTATTGCAACCAAAATGGGATACCTTTAAGGACTTACAAATCTTATCATTGTGAAAACCCATGATAATATTGTTATGTTGAAATAGTTTCGATCCAATCCCATGTGAGTTCATCAGATTTTCAGATGTCACAGAGGCAAACAGCTGAATTTCAAATAGGTCCAGAAAGGCATGAAAAAAGGTATTAAAACAAAGTTGGAAGTCTTGACTTTTGCAGGTAAAAAACATGTTATACATGTTATTATCCAGGAGCCTTTTCGGTCATGGTTGGTTGTTTTTTGGATTTCCAAGTGGATCCAGTCGCTTCCGGACAGCCTGACAAAGCCCTTCACTGCGTCATTGTTCTTGCAACATCAACTGTTGAGTGTTGACTATTCTTCAAAATATCATTTGACCAAAGAAAACCGGCGATTCAAAGATTAATAGGTATGTAAAGGACCAGTTCTTTTTGTGGCAAAAATGTTATCTCCGAGTTTTTGTTGCTGTTCAGCGGCATCAGACCGGGGAAGCCGCCCTTAGGGCTTTGCACTCAGCAGTGCCGGCTTCATGGTCATGAAGACCTTGGCTGCGAGCAATGCAGGCGAGAGCGGCGTTTGTACCGAGAAGTGGTGTCGCAAAGACTGAGGTATTTCAACAACAAAGATGCGGATGTATGAACAGTTCTCCCAAAATGGATGGTTTATGACGGGATGATTTAGGGGTACCCCCTTTTTAGGAAACCCCAATATCAACCATTATTGAATATGATTGATCATTCATATGGAAAAAATCCTGCAGCAGTTGGAAGATGGTTTATCCGTTTTCCCCATTTCTCCCGTTGCAATCGCATCATTTACAGTGGTTCATAGCTACCAATAGAAATCCAACTGGTGCGGGATTTCTTCCATCCACAGCATGATTGGATCTTTTGCAGATCTACGGCACTTGGTGAATTTTAAGCAGACAAAATGTGGCTCAACATGTAAGGACTGAAGAATGTGGACCCTGCTACTGAGATAATAGGGATATCAAAAATATCAAAAAAGGGGGTATACAATGCAGCATGAACTCGGAACACACCCAACAACTACAGAAAATTCAGTCAACAACTCTAAGAATCTAAGACCTTGAGCCTTGACTTTCTCACAGCACACCGGAGTTTTTCAGCGTTATCACTATCGTTGCTTCCATTTGGAGACTAGATGACCGTTGAATAGTTTCAAGAATGTTTGGTTCTTGTCAAATCATCATCTATCTCGACTACTGTGATTTCACTTGATATAACTATATAAGACTATACAAGACGATATAACTGGATATATCTAGAACCAACACTTGCCCTCTGGTTATTTAACATAGCCATGGTATAGATGGCCCATAGAAATAGATGGTTTACCGTTCTTAAAAATGGTGGATCTTTCCATGGCGAACTGTGAATGTCATAACCAGATGGTATCATTTATAACCCCCGTTGTACACCATGGCTTGCTGGAAAAATAGTCGTTTCTCTTCACCAGGTGCAGCGGTGGTGCCACTGCCACCGCTTCAACGGCAGATGACACCGATGATCCGTGAACACACCGAGCCTCGGCTGGAGCGCCTTTCAAAAGAACACGGTTTTTTTTGACCACCGTGATGGGTTGAATTTGCAGTATATATCAATGGGTTGAATTTACAGTATATATACCCTCTGGTAAATTAACAGTTGGACCCTGAAAATAGCCTAGTTTTAATGGAAACTCATCTTCCAACCCCGATGACTGCCAGGGTCTATGTTAATTTACCAGAGGGTATATATATATATATATATGTATGTACTGTATATGTATATGTAAGTAAATAAACAAATAACTATATAGATATAGATATACACATTAGTGATATATGCTCATGTTTGTTGGTGAGATCTCTTTTTGAAGCATTTATGGTTTCTTGTATTTGATATCCGACTGCTGGTAGGTTCATGTCCACATCGTTTGTGCGGTTTAAACTTCTTTTCTTGATCCATGTCTGGGAACATCTTATATCGTTGGGGTAGAACAAATCCATAGACAGTGAAGATGACTCGATGGGAAAATCTGTTGGAACATGTTGGAACCATCTTGACTATCCCACTTGGAACATCTTTAATATCTTATGGGAAAAAAACATCCAATATGAATCTTTTCTTAGTGGAACATTGAATTCCCAGGAGATTGGACAAATCTCTAGTGTCATCAAAGATTGAGATTAAGATTAATCATTAATATCTTTTGTCTCTTTAAAGATTGGATGTTTCTTTATATCTATTAGTCTCTGATTTTTTTTTTACATCCGATATCTTTTGGAGTTTGATGAGTTGAGGATTGGAGCTCGCCCTATGCAGCCATGTCTGGGGGCCCGTTGCCCGTTATGACCTGTTGTGGATGCCTTCACATTTCAGGGATGGATAAATGGGGAGTGGAGCATCAAACAGACATTAACCATAGAAAATAGATGGAAAATCAATGGAACATCGTTTTTTTTTTTGAATGAATACTTGCAGGTATGGATATTTATGCTATTTGTCCATAGGTGAATTAATTTTCAAATTATGGCCACTGGAAACACTGGAAAGCATGGAGGTTTTGAGGTTTTGTGCTTTGGTGGTGCTCTACTTTGAGGCAAACCCCATGTCCAAACTCGAAGGCCCCACGAACCCAGAAGCGCAGATGCCTCAAGTGGCATAACAAAACAGCAAACATGAAGGTAATTTCCGATGAAAATGACAAGACGCAATTTTCATGTCATGTTGGATGAGCAGTATCAGACTTGAGAATGAATGAACGCCCGGACTTTTCACATGTCCACGGAAAGAAGTCACAAAAAAAGAGGGCTGGGATGCTCAGGTTTTTGCTGGGGATTATCCCCACGAGGACCGTATTTGGTTTCGGATTTGAGTTTTGACTTTCTCCCAAGCCATGTTCCTAATTGTGGGGCTGTAATGTATTGTGACCCCCAACCAGGTGGGGTTGTCTTAGAATGGGTACCCCCAAAAACTAATGGAAATCCCAATTCTTGATGCTTAAACCATGATGGAAAATCCAAATAAATTGTTTGGTGCCTTCTTATGTTTTCTTAAAATTGTTGATGGTGTACATGACTATATACATCATTATACCTGTTTATTATCATTATATCAAATTATATCAAATTATATCATTTATTTCTGATGATTTCTGTAACCTCTTCATTTTGCCAAGCACGGAACATCCGCGATTTCCTGGGCTTTTTGAAGCGCTGCAGGCCTTCACCTCCCAAAGGGAGCGCCGTGAAATCCGCCAGGATGTCCTGAAATGTGAAGCATTGGGGGGTCATTTTGCCAACCAAAATATGCGATTTCACTGGGGTTGTTGTCTTTCTTTGGAAAATCACCATTTTCAATGGGAAAAACTATGTTAATTCTTCTTTACCCTCTGGTTATGTCAAAATAGCTATGGAAAGATCCACCATGCTATTAATGGGAAAAACCACTATTAATGGCCATTTTCAATAGCTATGTTAGTTCTGGTTATGTCAAAATAGCTATGGAAAGATCCGCCATTTTTATAGCTGGGAAAATCCACTATTTCGACTGGGCCATTTTCAATGGCAAACTGTTAGTCATTACCAGAGGGTAAACCTCCATTTTCCTATGGTTTTCCTATGGTTTTCCTATGGTTTTGATCATCACTTGAGAAAGGATCTGATCATCCTTTGGAGATCTCCACTGTTTTTGTTGGGTGATGTGCAACTTCGACATGTACGGTTCCCCCGTTTTGATGTTTTTTTTTTTTGTGGGGATATCATGGGATTTGATGTCATCATACTTAAAGGTTTATGGGATGACGGCAATGGGGGTTACAATCACTGAAGATTTAACTTTTACCGACAAAAACCAATCATGATGATTGATGTTTATTGATAAAATGCTTGTTACCAGCATTTTTACCCACCAAGCTTACTTGGTGATTTCTGATTGTTGATCAGTCATGTCATGATTGTCATGGTTGTTGCAAATGTTTTCCACCAGATTCGGGAAACAAGATGAAAAAAGGAGGGACCCAGGGACCTTTTTTCCAAGTGTAAACGCCAGAAATGGTGTACCAGTCACCAGCTCGTCACCAGCTCTGGGAGACCTTGGATCCAGACAGAATGGGCCAATCATATCCAGCGCATATGGGGGTTGCCTCAAAATCGGGTACCCTAAATCCCATGGTTGATCTCAAAATCCCACATTTTTCCATCAAAAAGCAAGGAATTTTATGGGTATACCGGGCCACAATTTTATGACAAGCCCAAATATCGTATGATGAGATATGATGAGATATCCAATGATATCGGACTATGTTCCTGTATCATAGTTAGTTTACTGTAATCCCCACTGTTTGGTGGTTTCCACCCAAGTTCCCAAGAAAATTGAGCCATGACCTGCTTCCGGATGCAGGAGCCGCCCGAGCAGCTCCAAGGGTTTTTTGTTGGATTCCAACGGCAAAGTCCTGCTGTGACCGCGAAAAACGCGCTCGATGTCAATGTCCCATGGGCTTCGGCACTGCGCGATGATCCAACAAAATGGGTCCAGTTGGAGCTACCCAAGAGTTTCCAGGCTACATTGACTCACTGTTTGTTTTCGAGAATTAACTCGGGGGTTCCTGAAACAAGATAGGAGTAGGGATGTTGTTTCAGGCTCCGTTTCTTCGTCAACCAGGGGATTGCCTGGAAGCCACATCATTTTGGAGGGGAGGTCAACTGTCCAAGACACGAGTAATATTTGGGTTCCAGGTGTACATGGAAATTTATTATACCATCTGGTTATGACTAACATAGCCATGGTATAGATGGCCCATAGAAATAGATGATTTTCCCAGCTAGATACCTCCATTTATAAGGGATTTTCCATGGCTATATTAAATAACCAGATGGTATTTGAATATATTTGATACATGCCTAACATATTACATTACAGACAATAATTCTCATTGCCCTTTATTACCTTTCATTGCATTCAATGTCGTTACGTTAGGTTACACTAACTTACGTACTTACTGATTTACTTGCTTACCTGCAGACACAACATAGCATCGCATCGCGCGGCACAGCACAGCATAGTATAGCGGTACGTTACTGTACGTTAGGTTGCGTTGCATTACATTACAATCCATCCATCCGTGCAGGTGTCCTTAGATCACGCCGGCCTTAGGTGAAAAGATCCTCCATGTTTCGGGGATCCAAACCTTGATGTTTCGATCCGGATGAGGGATTTGACCGAATTTCAGCTGAAGTTGCTAACATTGGAAACTCCATATCAATAAACCAGAGGTTTAGTTCAGCAAAAAGTGGACATTTTTAGGGAGTGAGCCACCCTAAGTCAGTCATCTCAGCACTCAGCAGAGTTGTTTTTTCAACGTTTCGATTTCTTCCGACTGAAGCCCAACGATGCCATGAAGACGCTTTTAACTGCGTCGGAATGGCTGTAGAATTTATGAACAGGTGTGTGGTTCAGCCCTTTTTGGCGATACCAGAAAAAGACCAGCAAATCACCATCAAAAAGCAGGCCATTATTTTTTTGTACTTCCTTTTTGAAGCCCCAAAAGAACTTCCATTCCACTAGGATCCGCAGCAGTTGATTTTTTCGGGGCTGCACCAATGCTTCGCACGCACTCGTCGTCTCCAGCTGTCTCGGTTGAAAGCCATACAACTGGGGAGCCTGGGGACCTGTCAAGTGGTGGCTGGAGATCTAAGGGAGATGAACTTAACTCATCGGTTTAAGAGGAGATTTACTAGAGATAATATGGGGATTCTTGATGGTATGAAATTCATGGGATTTTATATGGGAATTTGTATACTTTATCCGGAAATATGACCAGCAATGCAGAACTTGCGATTGATGTAGCGATCTGGGTATGGATCAATACCTACTAATACCATTTTTGGGCGGATGAACATCCATTTACCAGCTATTTTGATGTTCATCAGGGATACAAGGTTTTGACACACTGCCATCTGCTAGTTGATTGGGGGGTTCCATTTGATCGCATTTATTAGTGGCATTTACTAGCTATATGTATCACTCTTTTTGGGAACAAACCTCCCATTTGTTAAGACGACGGTAATTTTTCGAACCCGGGTTGACATTCTCTACGGAATCTCTGATTTCAATGATTCCGTAAAAATGTGAAAATCTGGTCATTATCAACATGAATTAACATCAGTTACCATCTGGTTATGACTAACATAGCCATGGAAAGATCCACCATTTTATAGCTAGGTAAACCATCTATAAATGGGTCATTTTCCATAGCTATGTTAAATAACCAGAGGGTATATATATATACAAAAACGCACTAAAGTATGTCGTTCTCTCTTTGGGGTTCAAGGTTGACAGGCGACTTTTCAAAAATTGCACCCAGCTGATGATGTAGTCTCTTGACCAAGGCAAACCTTGTTTGGAAAGAGTGTCCTGAATTCTTGGTTTACCCTTTGATTATTCAACATAGCTATGAACAATGCCCATTTATAGATGATTTATGTTTATTTACCTATTTAACCTGGTGATTTTCCGTAGCTATGTTAAACAATCAGAGGATAGTTGGAAGGGAAGTTGCCAGTGAAGTTCATCCTGCGAAATCCACATGTCTCAAAGTAGGATATCTCCAGCTTTGATGGTCTAAAGCCTTATTGTCCCCATCAACATGGCCATTTTTTTCATACTTGTTGCGTGGTATCCACCATTTTTGTTGTGACCTCTCTCAGATCCCCGAAGCCACCTTCCACTCTCCGGCCGTTTGGGCCTGGGCTGACTTTTTTTCCCGCCAGATGTGAGTTGCTGCGAAAATGGGTTTTGGTCCACACTCATCCACTCCTTTTTCAAGCTGGGGAAGTAAGTTGCAGCTAAGATCCGTGTGTTGGACTGAACAAAATGGGCGCAACAAGACGAACATTACCGCAGTTTTCGCAGCAACTTTTTCTGAAATTCTTTGCATTGTTTTCCTGCCACAGATTTCAAAGGCAGACGTTGGCGGTCAAGCCGCCCAGTTGTGGTGTCGATCCCTTTTCCAGAGGAAAAGAGCGCAGATCTGAGTTGCAGATCTGAGAAGATGGATGCCAAGAGATTCTGCAGTGGATAAGCATCACTTTTAGGCTGTGATACGTACTGCAGTGGTTGATCCCCTTCAAACGTGATATAGAATGATATCTACACACATCGAGAGAACATATATATAATAACTCCTGAATGCCTGTTAGCTGATGAATAGGTATCAGCATCAATGTCATGAATATTCACTAATATGAGGATGTTTCAACTGCAAAGAATTGGAATTGAACAACAGTTTCACCATGCATTATATAGATCATTTGACAATTTTCTTTCCAAAGATTTTAAATCTAGTCCATTAGATTTACCATAGAATTTAAACTGCTTGAGCGCCATAGCATTGGAACGATCGTTCTTTGGCAGGTAGCCGTCAGGGTTGAGGATCCATTCAGAAAGGCTCGTTTTTTTGGTGCCACTCCAAAAAAGACGGTTAAAAAGTAAGTTACCACATTTTTTAGTGTTTTGGTGGTAACTTATATACATGATATAAAGATATATATATATATGTATGTATGTAATATATATATATGTAATATATATATATAATGGACATACTCTCTGGTATAAATTACCAGAGGGTAAATCACCATTAATCACTATAAAATCACCATAGGTTTCCATCCTTTTTTTTGGTTGCTATCCATCGGTGCATCTCTTGCGCATCCATCGGAGTGGCGACTCGTCTCTGTTTTCGCTGGGGAGGTCAGCGGGCGAAGCCGAGAAGAACGCCTGGTGGAGTGTTGGATACCTGTTGGATATGTTCATCTGGGGTTCCTGACATGTATATATATATATATATGTATATGTATATGTATATAGATATTTATATATATATATTTATAGGTATTTGTATACAAACACATATACATATATATATATACACATTTGTGTATATATAGAGACACATATAGACCACTATCATTTGCAAAGTCGAAGTTTTGGCACTCCTCCTTTAGAAGTCGTTGACAAAGACCCAACCACGGTTGCAAGGCACATAAGAACATGATGGCAAGGGGGCTGGAATGAATCAATGTGTTAAACCTAGTGCCGATTTCTCGTTTTGAGTGTACGGTTTGAACACTGTTATTTTTGTTGTCCGTAAGATTCGCCTAGTGGTTGACTTTGTTGTTTAATAGGGGTATGTTTTGTTCAGGCTCAATTTGCCGGATGCATTGGTGCTTTGAAAATGGGGGGGGCTCCAAGAATCTGCCAAGCACGGTCTCGTCAAGGGGCCCTTTACAAAACTCCTGTGGTCCAGGGACGGAAGATCAGTCAAGAAACCCTGCTGGAAACCCAGGATCCTGAGATGATGCCACATCATTTTGGTGTGTCTGACGTGAGAACATCTGTGTTCTTTTCTCCTAGTAGCACCTGCCTAATTTCAGCCTTTGAGATTTACCCTCAGGTAATCAGACATGGCTGAAAAAGTCCCCATTGATAGGTGTTCCCATTTAAGTGCCCATTTATAGATCATTTCCCCAGATTTTCCCATGACTTTCCTATGACTTTACCATTAAACCTCCATTTGTAATGGATTTTCCATTGCCTTCCTTAGGTGTCTTTGGGTGACCCAACTAGCGCAAAGTTGTACCCCCTGCGGTTCTGGCCATGGCGTGTTGGCTTTCAGCTGAAAAAACAGTAGTCAGTGGGTCTGAAATGTGGGTCAAAGCCAAGCATCCCCTGAAAAGGATAGACAGACATCAGAATAAGTCGAAAGACCAGGAAACATCGAGATCTAAAATGATCTAAAACCACGATTCTTGGTAAATTCCCCTTGTTGTTTCTGGGCGCTTCAAAATTTACGGCCCATGGTTTGACCATGCCAGAGAGCAGGCTGGGAACGACCAGGCATCCAGATGGGATAGCCACCAATCCAGGGATCCAAATCGCAGCATCGATTGGGGATTTCCAGCAGATTTTGGCCACAGAGCTTGGTTTAAAACTCAACAAAGAGGAAGTCGTCATTGTCCCAACACTTCTTGCTATTTGATAAGGCCAATAAGGGATGAAAACAACAGTTATACTTGCACCACCCATGAGCTCCCCGGCTTGTTATTTGTGATATTTGTGATGTCATTTTTTACTCAGCACAGATTTACTGTCGCAGCATGTGGAACATCGTGGAACCGAACTTTTGTGACTTCCAGGCGGAAGTCTTCCATAGCCTCGATATGTTTGTTTTTTTTTTTTTAATGCTGCTTTTCAGGAGGGAAACATATACAGAGCGAGAGGGAACGTAGACGAATTGGTCCATTTTCAGGATAGTAAAACATCTCATTTTCGGGTACCCAACGACTTAACCTATATCCATATGGATCCATATGGTATATATATATATATGTACACATACAGTACATTTATAGATGATACATGTTCTGTTTATTGGGGATATGTAAAATCATGAAATGACATAGCATGAGTATTTTTTCTTTTTAAAGCTTAGTAATTCGAAGATAACATATCCAACAAACACCTGGAAAGACTCCACGGCCGTTTGAAGAGGGCCTATAAAAGGTTTCTTTCCATCATGGTCATATATATATATATATGGACATGGGGAACCATGTGATTTCATACCTGTTATAGAACATATGTATTATATATATATACGCATATACATGCATGCATCCATCCATCCATCCATCCATACAGGTGCCAGGCCGACTTGGCCCACTTCGAGGTCCGGAAGAGTCTGGAATTTTTCACCATCGAAAAACATCTGGCGGAAGCGGAATTTTTGGGGGTGAAATTGGGATGACACCATGATGAATTCAATTGAAGAATGATGATAAATGGATATATAAATACATAAATAAATAGATAAGAAAAACCATAAATATGTATATATATATATATATACATGGGGTTTTCCAGAAAACCACAGATTTCTCTCCAATTTATGTGAGTTTTTCAATGGGAGCAAACCCAGATTCGGCATGATTTGCGAATTCTTGTTGGTTGGTTGAACATGTTCTTTTTCTGGGGGGTTACTGTACTCAGCATCCAATGTTGTTGCCTGGTTGATAGTTTCCCCATTTTCCCCAGTGGTGATGTTGGAAGTTCGCGTTTTCCACGTCGGGAATCGGCTGGACCACGGAGCGATCTTTCTCAGCTTACCCCACTGAGCGACAGCAGCAGTAATTTATCACTATTTTTGGTGATTAATGGTGATTAATAGTGATTCATGGTGATTAATGGTGATTAATGGTGATTTACCCTCTGGTAAACTAACATAGCTATTGAAAATGGTGATTTATAGTTGATTTACCCAGCTATAAAATGGTGATTTTCCATAGCTATGTTAGTTTACCAGAGGGTAACCACCCCAATAAATAGTCAGGAGCAATTATATATAATCCGGATTGACATTAACCGGAGTCTTGTACCGAGATGATAAACCCAAAGTCAGCCAAGACTTAGTAGCTGGGATGATATCCGACTATCTCCCAGCTACAAGTGGCTGTGGCTATAGCTTCTTGAAAGTCCATGACTCCTACTTCAGGGGTCATCCCAGTTCTTACATGATAATATCTATAAATAATAGTTTTACATGATTTATAAATAATAGCAGTAGGAGTCATGGACTGTCATATCTATAGTTTTACATGATCAACTTATCCAAATTATAACCATAGTTTTTAGTTGATTTGTAAATAATCACTGTAGGTTTGTCAACTGTAAATAATCGCTTTGCTGATAGTTGATATCCCATTGGTACATTTGTTGATGATCATCCCAATCACCCATTGTGACCACTGACGAAAAGGAGAACGTAAAGTAAAGGAAAACTTCTTTCGGCCAAGAACTTTTTCTGACTAATGTGGTTAAACTAAAAAATCATAAACCTACCATGACTGGGGATGCTAACCATACCACCTATAAAAATGGTGATGACTGGGGGATGACTTATTATCGGGTTTACCCTCTGGCAAACTAACATAACTATGGAAAATCACCACTTTTAATGGGAAAATCCACTATAAATGGCCATTTTCAATAGCTATGTTAAATTACCAGAGGGTACCCCATTACTGGAGGCAACAACTAGCCATCATTTACCGGTTGAATCCCTGTAAAAATTGACTGCGTCTCTTTTTCAGGTTAACCTGTACGTGTTGGTCGGATTATTACCCATGTTGTTGACAGGAGAACTGTTTTCACAAAAATACGGGATTTCATGGGATAACACGGGATATATTAGATTGTAGTTGGCAAAGCACCAGCGCATCCTTTTCTGCGCACACAAACCCCAAGGCCCGAGTCGAGCCAGCACAGCTCCGGTAGAACACATCTACCAAATGTAATGGAAATGATTCCAGGTCAGTC
>Ga0126342_10002890_pt1 | contig 27619 bp, 20 predicted proteins | sample Cyp1metagenome_FD_92528 | JGI IMG/M metagenome (GOLD analysis project Ga0126342, IMG submission 92528) | Coral microbial communities from Lord Howe Island, Old Settlement Bay, Australia - Cyphastrea 1 metagenome | ecosystem: Host-associated > Invertebrates > Cnidaria > Coral ... | reverse complement strand
ATATATAGTATATATATTATATATACTATATGTAGTATATATATAGTATATAGTATATATATAGTATATATAGTATATATATTATATATAGTATATATATTATATATACTATATGTAGTATATATATAGTATATAGTATATATATAGTATATATAGTATATATATAGTATACATAGTATATATAGTATACATAGTATATATAGTATATAGTATTTAGATTTAGTATATGTTATATGTTATATTCTATATGTATATGTATTTCTTCGAGATGACTTCCCAAACTTTCCTAGTGCAATTCTGAATTCTGTTAGATTCAGCATCTAGGATATCATGTGAGTAGGGAATCCCATGGTTTGGAAGCTGCAAATCTATCCACAGGGGCCCAGCTGCAGGATGACATGGGACATGCCCGTATGAGTCCTGACCAAGAACGGCGCTGCATGGGTCTGGCGTACTACCACCAGGTGCCTGGTCATTTTTCGGCTTGGCGGGGCTGCCAAGGGCGATTTTAATGGTGATTACTGCAAGGTCATAAGGTAGGGCCGGGCCCCGTGGTGGAAGTTTGCCGCTGCGGCTGACTTCTTCAGATTTTCTGTGCCATGACTGGGGTGAGATGATTCCTAAAGACCCAACGGGCACGCAGAACGACATTTTTACCCTACCCTTGAGATGTTGAAGCCTCAGTAATCATCCTTTTTTTGGGGGGGATGGGTTGAAGCCAAATGCTGAAGCTACCAGTAAAGGATTCGCACTGAATGCGTGGAGAAAAACATCAAAATTGCCACCCTGATGTGAACTTTCAGCATTCGTCATGTTTGTCGGCTTCCTTCGGCTTCCTTGTTGGTCACGTCCCATTGTTCTTGTATGGGTCAAGTGACCTATGACACTTCCATATGACCAGGGGAATCAACATCCAACCTAGGCACTAGGCCATATTTTCTGTTGTTTTCACTGGTCAAATGCGTTTTTTCTGTTAAAGTGAGCGCAAATCCGCATCAAGCGTCACGCCGAAGTGGAACATTGGCCCAGGGTAAGACTTACGAGTACTATGAGGTGGGTTTTCAAGCTTCGCCTGGTGCGTGACTGGAAGCAAATGGGTCATTTTCCATAGCTATCCTATAGTTTACTGGAGTGTATGTTCCCAGTTTAGTCCATTGATCCATTGGTTCAGGCTTTCATCCCGGTTTCCTGGATCTCTGGGGGATTCCTCTGTGAATGTGATATTTTGACGGGCAAATGTTGCAATTTTTGTGGAGTGTTTGATACCCGACTGAACGTTGCTTTTCCTGTGGGGAATCTATTGGACAGATTTTATTCATTTCGTGTTCAGAGAATTCTTCGTCACTTTGGAACCAGGGGAATTGTGGCCAATTTTTCAGGGCTGGATGGCTTGATACACAAATCTACACACATTTTGTCTGCCCCTGGGAAGGTGTGAGTCTTGGTTCTAGGTTCTCAAAATTGCGACAGTTTGGGAGACTAATTGTGTTACCCCATCAACTATGCTGGCTTTAAATCATAGGTACAATTGTCAACAGACAATTCACAGCTGTTGCATGGGGATTCGAGTCTGAAGATGCCTCATCAACCATCAATGCTTGGATATGCGTCCCAGTTAGGACGTAAACATGTAAAAGCACAGGCTATATAACATGTTATAACCGGGGAAGGGCAACAGGGTACTAATATGGTAAGTACCCACTTTCAATGCCTGGGATGCCCTCCGACCTGCAGTTTTTGCTTCCAACACTAAAGTGTCTGGATAATTTACAGAGCCCTCAAACGACCATATAAGTGATGGTTGACATTGGTGACACACCAAAACATGGCCTTGAATCATGGTTGCACGTGAATATCGCTTAGCCATACACCTATCTGATGTATATATTGTCTATATGTGTATAATGATATATATATATATATTACATTTGTGTATGTGCATATCGTGAGAGCAGTGAAAACAGATTGTGTTCCCGCATAATAAGCAGGGCTCATTTTCTAGTTGATTGGCTCCGCTTTGGCAAAATATTCTGACGATTAAGTGAAGTATATGCATATTGAGCTCATATATATATAAATAATAATATATATATATATACACACGTAGATAGATGGATGGATAGACAGATGAAACGATATATCTACAAGATCTCCAGGCTCCCAGCCTCAGGTGGCGTGCCAGATCGAGTTCGCCCGTAACGACGAGCGCCTTTTGGCTCAGGGGAAGCCACCAGGTCACGGCGACCAAAAATCAGGTGCGTGATGCATATCTCCAGCTGGGGAATGATGTGAATTACCCTCTGGTTATGTCAAAATAGCTATAGAAAGATCCACCATTTTTCATGGGAAAATCCACTATAAATAGCCATTTTCAATAGCTATGTTAAATTACCAGAGGGTATATGAGCAATATTGAGAATAGTGGGGATATCCCTATGGAATATCAGCCATAATTATGGAATATGATATCTATTGTTGAGCAAGAATTATATGTTGAGAATATAGTGGGGAATATCAATATGATATCTTGGAACATATCTGTGAGTTGGTGAATTGATATTCTTCAGTTGGGGATGACCTTTGTTTGTCTTGGGAGTATACTTCACCAATGTTATGAATCCACCTTATACAGTATCCATACCCAGATTCTGAAGAAATTTGGAGGTGGCCCATAGGTATGTCTTAGGATTCACCGTAGCCATTGATGTATTGGATGAGGACATGAGTTGGTACCGTCCTGCAATGCGAGCCCAATCGGATCATCTTTGAAGGAGTCATGTGATCGTAAAGAGAGGCTCATTGTGGAACGGTTGTATCATGTCTTCATGTCTACTAATCCACTATAATCCACTATAATCCACTATATATGTGTTAATTTCATGTCTACTAATCCCCTATATATCATATGTGGTATATACTACAATAATGTATATATATATACATATGTACAATGTATGTATATGTGTGAATATGTGTATACATATATGATATATACACATACATACATTGTTGTATCTATGTTCGTTGTATGTCATTTCTACATTATGTTTACAGCATCGACAAATTGCCCAGTCACAGACTTTCGTCACAAAGATTTTTTTGTCGTCAGCAGGCTAGTCACAGGAAATCATCCCGCATGCCGCATCATCGGTCTATGTGACGATTTGGTTAATTTCCAAATTTCAGTCGCTTAAATCCAGCAATTGGTTGGGACGACAGAACAACAAGAACCATTAAAGCTTGGTGGACCTCAAATCGAATCACTCTTGCAGTGGTTCGATTTTGGTTTGATGCACAATGATGATGAACTCTTCATTTGTGATATCGATTCCCCATTTTTTGAGATCAAATGCCCGTTTTTTTTGTCAGCCCCGACTATTCTTGGTTTTACAGTCAGATGTTTCAAGATGTTTTAAGGAACAAACATGTAACATAGGGGATTTTACCCACAAAAGCTGGAACCAACAATAAGATCCAATAGAAGCCAGTTACGATGGTTTCAAACAAAAGACCGGAGCAAAAAAAAGCATTTAGTTTGTCAAAATGTCCTTCCTCTTTGGGAATGATGATCCAACTGCTAATTTTTGTGGATGTCTGGAAGCACTAATCTGGAAATGACATCGAATGGAAGATTGAGACGCACCATTTCCGTTATACAACCGATTTTCACTTAAATAACTATCAAATTTAAACTTAGCATTTGTTGTATATATACATATTTAATCACATATACACATCTTGTATGTACATAGTATGTATGTATATATATATCTATACATATGCAAACACATACACACACATTTACAGATACATAGACATATACGCATACATAGATGAACTGGTATCGCCATTTTGGTTGACTTGAAGCCTAATGAATAATTATCCCACCAATGCAGTAAATACGGCTTACACAAACCCACCTTTCTATTGGTTGCCTTCTTTTTTTCCTCGTCAAATCCCACAGTTTGTTTGTTGACACCCCAGTTTGATTGTCAAGTCACAAGTCTTGGAGGCGAACTCCTCATTTTTTGCAGCTTAAATTCGTAACTTGTCCATGTCACATCCTCATGTTCCATGCTTAGATGCCCATTTTGATTGCTGGTGAACTGGTGAACTTCCAAGTTTTCATGGTCAAACCAGGTTTACCCTCTGGTAAACATAGAAAAAACCATTGAAAAATGGCCATAGAAATAGTTCATGGAAAGCCATTAAAAATGGTGGATCTTTCATGGTCAACTCCCCAAGTCCCAACTGTTCCAACGCCCTGGAGCTAAGTTTCGGGCCACCTGGCGGGCTGTGCGGGGCTCTGCTTCCACCTGCGGCACAAGAACTCCGGCGCGGACGCCTATCCTGTCGTGAATGGAGTGCTTCGGAGCTAGGGTTATATGATTATAATTATACGTATATATATATATATTTGTATACTATCAAGTTATCAAGGTTCCTTTTTAAGTGGGGAACTAGTTGGAGCTATGAACAGAGTTTCCCAACTAGATGGTGGATTAATGAGACGTCTGAAATAGGGAAAACACAAATGTGATAATTTTGATGGTCAGTTTTTTTTTTAAATATCCCTTACTAAAGGCGATCACCTCATTATTTGGAGGGGTCACCTGTTTCGGAGGGTTTAATGCCATTATATCCCGGTATATCCCCATGATGCTTGGTGCTATATCCCTAGTTCTGTTGGTTAAATCCCCCTTTATATAAAACTATTTGTTCGGTTGGTTTGGGGGTATCATCATATCCCATTTATCATATCCAATTTATCATATGAGTAACCGACAAAATTAACAGAAGACTAAAGTAGTTGGGAGTGGACATGGGATGTTTATATAAATTTGTGCGCAAACATTCACAACCGATAGGGGACCACCCACTTACTGATACCTATTTTTTACATAGCATGGAAGTACGAACCTTCACAACCGATAGGGGACCACCCACTTTGGCCATGTCCACTGCGGGTAGAAAATAGTTTTGTCCGCCACTCATATCTCCATTGTATCATTCTCCCTCGCAATCAAACATGGCAACGGATCATTTGTCATTCATAGATGATTTTCCTCGTAGAACCTCTATTTGTATAGGATTTGTTGCTTCTCATAGCCTAGTTACCCTCTGGTAAACTCACATGGCTGTTGAAAATGGCCATTTGTAGTGGATTTACCCATTAAAAATGGTGATTTTCTATAGTTATGTTACTTTACCAGAGGGTACTCGTTATGCATCCCTACCATGGTCAGTGAAATCCCCCAACTGAGGCGTGGCATCCTACCTCTACTATGTTCGCTTGGGAAGTGCCGTGGCGGAGATGATCCCCAATATGTAGAAGTCTTTCCTGTACAATGATATTAGAAAATCTATCAGAAAATCATGGAAAATTTCAGAAAATCATGGAAGCTCATTCTGCAAATGGCGGATTTTCCTTTGTCAAGTCAGTTGGACTTTGTTAGATTAGTAGAGGTTTCAAGCAAGGGGAGGAGATGTGGGGACTCGAACTCTTCCAAGCCTTTTTACTAAATTTTGGGACGCTGATATAAATACATGCCAAACATACAGGCTAATGTCTATGTCTTCTTTCCTTAGCTCTTTGAAATCTAGTCTGAGGGAAGGAACCACTTTACCACTTCCACTTCTTGGCTTGTCATAAAATGGCTCAATGCATCCTCGGATCGTCTTATCAGAAATCATCATTTGGGGGAAGTTCTGTTTCTTTTAAGCCAATCTCAGATTTTGGGATCAAAGCTCCAGATACAAGATGAGACACGTGCCAAGTGTGTCATCTCCCTTAAATTATCAGATTATCATGTGAAACTTTGACATGGAGACCATCCCTGTGAAGGATGATCCGTTTTTTTACTTTAGCGACCAAGATTTTGAGATTTGCTGAACATTTGGGCATGGCTCCCCGGAAGACAGAGCAGGGACCGATTATTTCGCTCTTCCGAGAGCTGCTCCACATCGATCTCAGTGAGAAAACCATACGATCGAACGATCGAACAGGTTCAGTCCAATTTTTTTTTGAGGTCCGAGAAAAGAGCATGGTGAAAAACGGACACGGTATGTCTGAACGTGGGGTATAATTTGCCAGCATTTCATGGCCATCAAGAGCAGTTGATATGATATGACTTACTGTATAATCAGTGGAATTTAGGATTGCAGAACACCACGTGTTTAGACAAGCCCATGTCCAGATGAACCAACCCATTCTGTTCAATTCCCTGTATTTGAGGGGTAAAGATGGTTGTCCCAGTTTTTTATCTTTTTGTTTATAGATTTAAATAGTTCCCCTGTGAAAATAAGTCTTGTCCCCAGTTCTGCTTCGTTTCAACTGCTATTTGGTTTGGCGAACTCAGTGAACTCCTCAGGCGACGAAACTGCGGGGGACGAGTTGGTCTTGGCACGTTTGGAGGCGGGTGACCCCAATGTTTTTGACCATTGTAATGGGGAAAAAATAGGATGTTTTTCTAACATGGCAACAGAATTGGGAGATGTACCACCAGCAATTGATCAGCTATGGGCATGTCTCAAAATGGGGAATGTTTCCATTCATGGCCATTTCAATCCCTGGTGGACTATCATACTCGACGAACTGGGACTCCCGTGCTTAACATGGAATGATGCCAATAGTTGAATAAACCTATGATATATATATTTATACATATATAGTTTTGAAATTTGATAAATAAATAAATATATATACATATATATATATATCCCATGATAACTCCACGATATCCCCGTGGCTTTTCGACTAAGCGCTGAAGGCGTCGAGCTACGATCAGTACGATCTGCTGCCAACGGAAATTGAAGTCCTGAACAAATATCACCGGGGGAAGGCGGGAGGATTCAGCCTGATCAGCGATCTGTCCATGGGTGTATTTGACAAATTTGGGCACCATGGTAGTACTGACCATCTAGTATGGTATAGTCGGTATAGTTGATTAATTACGTATCAAGTGGAAATGCACCCCCAAGTACGGGGATGCTTCAAGATTCAAAACCTGACCGCAGATGATCGCAGATCTGGTCAATTTTTAAGTATAGTGTAACTGCAACCATCCAATAATTGGGGTACTCAATTTTGACCCAGACCCATGAGCCATATATTCCTTGGAATTGGGTCCTCAATGGTAACACTGATTGCTAGAGCTCCTAACGCAGCCATCCGCCAGTTCCTGGTGAATGATGGGGTACACTACTTCCGAGTTGGGAAGTCCCAGGAGTCGAAGGAAAACCCGGGAGACTTGGGAGAAGGGACATGCTCAAAGCCAGGAAATTCTTAGCGAATATACGATGGAAACAACACATTTTAGGGTGTTTTGGGGAGGTGCCCTCTGGTAATTTTGCTTGGCAAGGAAACATCTTCGAAGTCTAGATTCTGGATTATTTCCCTACACACATGGCTAGCTTTCCATTACACATGGGTATGGACGACAACCATGAGTACGTCAACCAGCAAAGATTGGCATATTCACTTGGATGGAGACGTTTGAGATTAATTGAAATGTCTGATATGATATGTCTACAAAAAATGGATATAGAACATGATATAGCATGGTGTAACTCATGATATGACATGTCCACTTAAATCCGGATGCTTCCTACCCATAAATTCATGTTCTGCACTGATTCTCTCAGTCTCCGATGTTGGTTTCAGAGTTCATCTTGTTCAATTTTTTCAACCATAGGGAGGAGACACCCCAGCGCTGATATTCAAAATTGTTTTTCAGCATGGACTGAAATTAGTGATCAGAAATTCACCAAGTTTTTTACACATGGGGATGAATCAACACCATTCAAGACCTATGATCCACGCAGATATACGGACCTTTCCCCGTGGGGATGAGCATCCGTAAATCCCAACCATTCCCAGCCATTTTGGGGTGAAAATCCCCAGGGTTCCACTGGTCTCGAGGTGCGATCCTTCTCAGGCGGTTTCATGTTTTATTTCAACCACGCCTATGCAGCTTGGCAGGAAGTGGAACTGCCCATGGGATTGGAAAAAAATCTGTTACCATCTGTTACTTTAATGTAGTCAAATATAGCACTTGGACATCCCTCATTTGTAGATGAATTTTCCATTCAAACCTCTATAATTTAGATGATTTCCCATCAAAACTGGTGGGCATTACAAGTGATTTGGTAATGCATCCATTTATAGAGGATTGTCCAGCCACGTTTACCGGAGGCTATATGTTTTACTTTCGAGATGTTCGATGGTCCGGAGCGGGGGATCGAAAGGGAATGCTGTGGATGGTTGCGAAATCCTGCATCATCTTGGATGGTTGAAACCCTATAAACAATGGGATATATAAACCACCGTTTTCAACTGGTGCAGGATTTCTTGCATCCACCGCAGATAGACAAGTTGGACATCTTGAAATGTGAGGCAAATATCATCGAACTACCATCCTGGTTGCACACTGAAATCGGCATCTTTTTTTGGGATGACTATAGGGTTTTCATGGACCCAACCCCGTGACCTGAAAGGACATTATAGCTGAGGATGTGATAATCGACAGATAGAACAAATGACACTTGAAAGTCATTTATAGATTATTACAAATTTCTATGAATTATTATAATAAATTATAGATTATTATAGATTTCTATAAATGGAGGTTTCATGGGAAAATCATCGAACTAAATGGATGGGCTGGGAATTTCCCGAACTAGCCAAGGGGGCCATGGAGGTTTCGTTCGCTGGGAGAATCGTCGACCGTTGCCAACCTCTCAGGTCGGTTTTCACGAGGCCTGATCCGCGGGGAATCGAAGCCATGTCGACTGTCCAAGATTGAATTTCATGCGTGCGTATGTGTATAGCAATAAGGAATTAATGACAATGATGATACACATTTTACACTAGAACCAATATTCAACATGACTATGGCATCATTATTGTCATTATATTATGGAATGTAACAATATTCAACATCGACTATGGTAATATACTACGGAAGATATCGCATGGCAATAGGATATACTACGGAAGATATCGCATGGCAATAGGAATGATACTAGTAATCACGGTAGTCATGATGATCAGGATGATGAGAAACATGACAGAGCTGGAAATTGGATCCACCATTGTTTTGTTGACAATGCCAGTAGTGTTGATCAATAACAATTATCATGACCAACAATGAAACATAATTATAGGACAAATATGGACGTATATACATATATATAAATATATAGTAGAGACATCAATCTATGTGTAGAATGGCGCAAGTATGTGCAAGTAGAATATCAGCAAAATGGGAGGGTTGATTAAATCCCCATGATAGATCCAAAAGTGCATTGCACATCGCACATCTCTTTGTGGCCCCTGGTTCTCAAAAGTTATATATACACATAGTTGTGTATATGTACATTGAGATGTATATATCTATATATGTTTGCATGTTACCACACACGCACACAGATACACGTGTAACTACATGTGTATTTACATATGCATATTATGCATCCCTTACGTACATTTTGCATATGTATAATCATGGATACAGTCAAGCACACACACACATATATATATATATACATATAGAGATATGTAGATATGTAGATACACATAAATCTATAGATAAAACATGATAACACGATTTAACGAGTAAATAGGTCTCCCGCCCCCAGTCCTTGTTCCGCACGATGTCAGGTGAAGGAACAGGACGTCGGATGCTGAGATTTGTCATGGGGGATCCAGCCTAATGCTGGGGATACCCTCTGGTAAACTAACAGTTTGCTACTGAAAATGGCCATAGAAAGAGTTGATTTACCCATTGAAATGGTGGTTTTCCATAGTTTATCAGAGGGTATATGAATAAATATATATATATATATATGTATGTAATGGGAATATGATTGGGATATGATTTGTTAAGAATTTGTGAACCAATGAATGGGAATATGATTGGGATATCCCCTGGGCTATATGATCAACAATAGTAATGTTACCCTCTGGCAATCAACCATGGCTAGCTGGGAAATCCCTGATTTAAACGTGCATTTATATGGAAAAATGAGAACCCAACAGGAATTTTCCATTGAAGACTAATCTTACTTATCCCTCTGCCAAGCACACAGGGAAGTGGTCCACAACCTGTGAAGCTCTTCGCCCCCGGGTAAGCCTGGGCAATGCATTCACCAGGATTTCTAGCAAGTGGCTATCTGGAATTGTCCTGAAAACAGTGTCAACCAGTGACAAGACTCAAAGCCCAACCAAGTTCAGCCCACAATGGACGATTTTTCTCACTTGGCTACTTGATACTATACGAAAAGGGCCTGCCAAGTGTGGTCCGAAAATAGTCTGCGCATCTTTTGGGAGCCATGTATTATGTATGCAGCCCCTTCAACTGGATCCCTATGGCCTATGGCCTCGGTCGCCCAGAAAACCATGGCCACCTTTGGTCACTGTGGGATTTGGACCTACGACTTGCCACCTGACTTCAACTGGGGCAAGAAATGGATGGAATGGTCGGTGAATTCCTTACCCTTTTGGGAACTGGTTGGTGGTCTCGTTTCAATTTTCGATTCGCACTTAAATGGAATGATGGTCCCAAATTACTTTGATGGGGTCAAAACATGATCTTGATTCGAGACGCAGGGCCGAAACAATTTCATCCACAGTGCCCGGTACTGTTCAAATTCGTTACCCTCCGGTGTCATCAATCGTATGAATGGGCATTGAAATGTGAAAATCATCGAACATAATATCCATAAATGGGGATTTTCATTGGGGAAGGGATTTTTTTTTTCCGGGTGAGTTCGTTTTTTTTTTTCTCGTCCTTTTTGTGGCACCTTCCATTACTTTCTGCTTTTGGGTGCCTTTTTAGTTCAGGTTTTTTATTTTATTTTTGCTTTATTTTTTCTGCTTCAATTCTTTTTCTTTGCTTCTCTGCTTGTTTGCTTTTCTGCTTTCTTGCTTCTCTGCTTTTTTGCTTTTCTGCTTTTTTGCTTCTCTGCTTTTCTTCTTTTTTTGCTTCTTTTGCTTCTTCTTCTTCTTTTCTGCTTCTTTGCTTCTCTGCTTTTCTGCTTCTTTGCTTCTCTGCTTCTTTGCTTCTCTGCTTTTCCGCTTCTTCTCTGCTTCTCCGTTTTTTCTTCGCTTTTCTTTTCTTTTTGCGTTTCTGCTGCGACTTTGCTTCCTGGCTTGTCTGCTTTCGTTCCTCTGCTTTTCTTCTTCTCTGGGTCTTTCTGTTGCGTTGATTCAAGAACAACTCAGCAATTTCAAGACAAGCTGGAGGTTCCAAAACGGACCATGTCATTGCCAGGAACAGCAAACAAACCTGGAGCTTTGACCCCTCCAAAATCAGGCAATTCTCTGGTCAATTTAATGGTGCATGCGTCAGCTGCCTGGACCCCCTTCATATTCAACGGCAACGACTGAGGGAAGTGTCTGTGAAAAAGATGCTGCAAAAAAATTTGGAGGACGAGCCGAGGGAAATTATAAGCCACCTCACAATAGCTCAAATCTGATGGTTGGTGAAGGGTTCGGAGTGCAGGTGACTTTCTGTTTTTCGGGAGGCTTAACCATGGGAATCAACTATTAATTATTGTTAATTAATGGTCAAAATTCAATCCCATTTGCTTGCATTCATTTTGGAGATCATAGTTAGTTATGTCCATCGTGCCATACCCGCATTTGATGCTCAAACGTGTCAATCCCAGAATCTAATTCAGGAAACATCTACAAGAAAGCCCTATATCTGGGGTGAAAACCTCTAGATTTTCCCGTAGACCAATCCGTTGATCAAATCTATCAAGATCCAGGAACTTATATATATTCAAAACGCGCCTCGAGATCCTTTTGTTTTCAATCCGACGGCTAGTCTTGAACATCAATTCTTCGTGATGAAGAAATGTTCTCTGAACTCGTTGGACATTGCCATGAAAAAAATACTTTCTGTGAGTGATCCCCACCAACTGAAATTATATCTGAGATATCTATTCTGACATTCTACCTGACATATCTATATACATATCTTCTGACATTCTATCTGACATTCTATGTGAGATCTTGCACTCGCAATTGAGGTTCCGCAGTGCCCAATGAGATCTGGTTCTCGCAGTTGATGTCCAGCAGTGCCCACTGAGCTCTGGCGCTCGCCGTTGAGGTCCAGCAGCGCCCACTGAGATCATGGAGCTCGCGGATCTAACCCTCGCGGTTGAGGACCCACAGGGCCCACTGGGATTTGGCGTCGCGGTGGGGCCCGGCAGTGCCCACTGAGATCTGGAGCTCGCAGTGGACGACGTGCAGGAGGAGAAGGAGGTCGAGGCGGGATGCGCTCTGATAAAATCTAGAGACCCTCACCTTGCAGGTGGGGAACTAATCTTGTACTGAACTTGGCATGCAACTATGGCCATTGCATCCCTTCTTCAAACCATGATCTGTGCAAAACCATCACATTACTGGCTCGTGCATCAATCTTTTGCAAAAAAAAATAACACACACACACTTATATATATATATATATATTTTTTTTTTGGCTGCTGAGATCTTTCTCGTGCCAGATCCTTGCAAACCTGCCTGAGTTAGGCTGGTTGATAATCAGGCATCATCGCGCCATTAGCTATGGCTGAGCTGTGCCTGATGAATTCCTGCAAAACGTGATCTGCCTGTTCAGCATCGCCAATGAGTCTGTGCTGGTGGCGCTGCAGGCAGTCACGAAAAAAGGCCGCAACGGCTTTGGACAAAGCGCTGGGGTACTCCTTCGCCTGGGCCGTGCGGAACGTGCCATCTTCTGCTCGGCCCAAAAGATGCACAGTGGGCCTAATAGCCTCAGGCATTTCATGGGCTTGTAGGGCTCGTGGAAGGCTTCCATTGCTGTAAAGAAGGGTGGTAGGCTTAATGCCTACCGACCCATAGCGCCATTGCTGGATCGTGATCTTCTTGAATGGCACTCCCCCACGCAAGAGCAGGCATAGGATCCCAGTACGCCAAATCGAGGGTAAGTCCGGGTCGTAGGGCGTGGCCGGGTGTTCAAGGATGATGGATCCAGAGCGGTAGGAGATAGCAATGGACAACCAGATCCCCTTGAGCAGGAGGCAATTTCCCACACTCAGTTGCAAGAGTTCTGCCAGGGTGCGCAAGTCCAAGCTCCACAAGGTCATAGCCGTGCGCAGTGGCCTGGGGCCTTTGGGGCCTCCGTCCACATTCTGCATCGGATTGTTCCGTGCAGCCGACCATGTCTCACAGGGTGGCCCTAAGAGCATGGCTAGTAGTCGGCCTGCGCGGGCCAAATCAAGCAATCGATCCCAAAGAGCAGGGCTGTGCACGTTCATGGAGGAGTGGATGGCGGTGTCAATCGATACCACGTGGACTGTGCTGCGTAAAGATGGGGCCATAGCCGTCAGGAACTGCTCCATCCAAAACTGGAAGTCTCCTTCTCGACGACGACCGGAATATAGATGCACTATGAAAAAGGGACCTTGTTCAGCAAGAGGTCGAAGTTGAGGTTTATGTCGAAAAACCCAATGCTTCCGTTCTTGCTCTTCTTTCCCAAGCTCTGCAAATGTCATCACAACCGGATGCAGGCGGTTGTAGGGCCTCTTTTCCACTGGCTCTGGACGGGGGCCGAAGTCAGGATAATCATTGGGAAGGTGCATCCATCGCTGGGTCAGGCGCTTCATCTGCTGTCTGATGTGCCAGGTTGGCAGGTCCTCCAAGACGCTCATGTAGGCTTGCTCTAGCAGGCAGGCAACATCTGGATCCAAGTCATTCGGGCAATCATCATGTAGATGCGTCTCTACCCAATGAATGAAAAGGCGGCATCTCTGAGGGTCCTCAGTCGGCAGCGCAAAGAGTGCCCCAAACATAAGGTTGTGGAAGTCCACCTCTGTAGGCTCAGAGAGCTGGCACCATTCTCGCAAAGCCTGCTGCAGCAAGGAGTTGGATTGCTGGACCAATGGATCTTGGTCTGATGGGAACCACCATGCGTAGTCTTGGCGTCCTTCAGCACGAAGTTGTTCAATCTGTCTTTTCAAGCTAAGCCGTTCACGTTGAACACTGGTTGGCCGTAGGGGTCCATGATGGCGCCGGATGGCCGGCAGTCGCTTGACCTTCTTCAAATGATCAGGCAGCTCAATGTGAACAGGCTTGGCTGGACAGCGGGCTAAATGGACTCGGTCCCAACATCCGTTTCGTCGATACCGGAGATGTTGTGTCACCCGGAAAGACGTGTGGTGGTCTCGTAAGCAACCAGGGCAAATTGTAGGTTGCACATAGTCGCGCTCTTGAGCAGTGACACCGTGAATGCGAAATGCATGCAAGGCAAGTTGCTGCTGAGATGGAAAGCTCTGGGAGCAAGTCGGGCATCTGCAAGTTGTTGAGGACGGAGGAGGTGCAAGGTCATGGCCGGTATCAATGTCGCCGCCAAAGTGGTGGAGCTCGGCAATGATGTGCGTGTGATAGGAGCCAACCTCCCATGCTAACCTTTCTTGCACAAGGTGTCGCTTGCATGCCCTTTGTACGGCGCGTTTCCATGATTTCCATGAGGCAATAGCGGGCCAAATCTGCTCCCACATCTGGACACTCTCTGGGATGGCAAACGGCAACTGTACCATCTGAGAAAGCCATGTGAGGTCCTGCGCAATTTCAAGCAGCCATCCTTTGCCAGTCGCATATTCAGCCAGCAATAGCTCCATGTGAACTGGTAAGGCATGTTGCGCTAAATGCTGCAAATAGACCAGTCGCTGGCGGGCCCAATGCACTCGAAAGGGCATGATCTCATGTTGCTTCACAAACGCATCGTCGGTGGTGGTTGAGGCGTTCCAAAAACCATCATTGCGCATTCGTCGATGGTGACCAACAATCATTGCCTCCAAATTCTTGAGGAGGGAGGCAGGCACATCACTCCAAACGGAGCATCCATACATCAATCTGGATAAGACCAGACTGTCATACAGCATGGCTCGGGCCTCAATGGCGAGGGAGCGATTGCTGAAGATGGAATGCCGAAGCTCTTCAAATGATTGCTTGGCCATGGCGATACGGCTGGACACCTCCTCTGCAATGTCCAAGTCCATGGTGTAGCGCGCCCCCAAATGTCGATAGGACGGAACCACTCGAATGGAGATGACATGCGAAGGCGTGGAGGTCACAATGGTGGGCTCCTGAGACGTGTCGAAGAGTTGTGTGCGGAACCAATTGGCCTCTCGGCCTCGATACATCACCACAACTTCGGTTTTGCCATGGGCCATGTTGAGGGACATGCCAAAGCGCTGGAAGGTGGAGTGCAGAATCTTCGTGACGGTCTGCACCAGAGGCACAAGTTCAGCCGCGTGGTCTGCTGCAAGTGGAATGGCCAGGTCATCTACCCAGGTAACAGGTGGTGCCGCAGCACCAATCGCTGCCTGACCTTGTTGGTAGGTGGGGCAGGCCGAAAGTTCCTCATGGATGAGCTTGACCATCTTGGACATGAGCAGGTTGAAGCCGATGTCCGCAAGCGGGGAGCCAGGTCGCGTTCCCCTTCTTGTCTCCGTGCTGAGGTCCTGATTGGGATCCAATTGAAACCACGTACTTTGATGTGCATCTGCTAAACAGCGTCTAAGGGCTGGTGGCATATCGTTGGGTATCTCTGCGGTTGCATTGCGCAGATCTGCAGCCAATGTAGAGATGTCAAAGTCCATGGGGTCCAGGATCTCAGCAAGCTCCTCATATTCCATGGGAAGGGCATCATTGAAGACGAACTCCCGCAGAAGGTGGTGAAACGCAGATCGCAAGTCCACAAATACCACTGCTGTAGAGATACGCTTGGCTCGGCCTAATCGCCCGTGCACTCGCAGGATTTGAATGCCGGAGACCGTCTGCTGGGACGGAAGGCCACCCAGTTGCCCCAGGGCTCGACGTTGAAGCATCGTTGGAAGGAGGCGCTTGCGAAGCCATGCGTGGTACACCTTGCTGTACGACTCACTCAGCAAGATACCACGATAGGATTCCGCCTTGTTCTGCGGTCCTTTCTGCTTCCATATAGGGACCAGATAACCACCTTTGTGTCGGCATGGTTCCACGGCGGTCAGGAAGGCTTTGAGCATCAGGCCATGGAGGTGCGGTGAGAGAGCCACTGCTCCGTATTTGCACAAGTTGGACGAAAGCCCGTCTGGCCCGGGGGCCTTGTGCGGTTTTTGCCGCAGACACAATTCCTCCGTTTCAGCCAGGGAGGGCAGCTCAGCCAAGTCCACAATTGTAACTGCCGGCTGTTGTTGAATGGCTGCAATGTTGCGGTCTACACATCGGTGGTGAACTTCCTCAGGTGAGCGGGTGGTGCCAGCTTCAAGTGCTTCGAAGTGGCCAAGTAGGTCAGCATGTCAAACTTCTGGACGGAGTGACGCATGCGATTTTTGGGCAAGACTGCCTTGATATGCTTCCACAGAGCTGTAAGACCTTCTACCGAGTAGGTATGGGCAGCACGCTGAGCAAGGGCAGTGTAGTAGGCCGCATCTTCAGCTCGAATTGCTTGGGTGACCTTCTGAGTGGTGGCTCGCAGAGAGCTCATGGTGGTGGCAACGGCTCGATCACATAGTGGGAGCCAACCTTGTAGTCTTGCTGATGGATCTTTGCCAGACCATGCCTGAAAAATGGCCTTGATGATGGTGTGGTTGTAGGCCTTCTTCATGTGGCGAAGCTGCCGGAACAGGGCCTTCTGGGCATCAACAAGTTGCCAGGTAGCATCACTGATGTGAGTCTTCCGTGGTTGTCGTTGAGGAGCTGGGACAAGCTGATGTACAGCATGTTGAGTTTGCCAAGTGAGGTGGTCGGCCGTGCAGTGTGGATCGGTCGCCCAAGGAGGCATCTGGATAGCCTCACGCAAGTCGTGTAGAGTGGTTGGATCTTGTAATACATGTCGAACATGGGATCCAATGTTTCGAGAGGACGTAGGTCGCTTTTTGCCAGAGGTTGAAGTGATCTGCTTGGTCAGGGTCATGTGACAAATGACTGGCAGGTGATCAATCCTCTGGGTTGTGATGTCAATGTCCTCGGCCACCCATGTTTTGACTTGGTCGTATTGAAGCTGCATGGGCAACGCAATGTAATCAATGCGCGACGTGCGATCACCATCAGGGGAGACAAAGGTGTGGACAGTCTCGCCATCGCAATGTTGAGGGAAAGTCGCCGGGACAAAAAGCCGCTGCTCCAGGAGCCAATGATGAAAGGCAGTACCGGAGGTATTCTCCCTGCTGGGATAATGCTGGCCAACAGCTGGAGTGGCTTGTTCACCGAGATGTCCATTTGTATCTCCAACGAAGATCACGGGCCAAGTTCGTGAAAGCTGTCGAATATGCTTTGAGATCGTGGCCCAAAATTGTTCAATCTGATGGAGTCCATGGCCAGAATGGGGAGCCCGAGCTGTGACAAGGAGGCATCTCCAATGCTGCAGCTTAATCTTGACGATCAAAAAGGCGGAAGATGCGGCCACAACAAGGATGTTTTGCTTGCGGGCTGCTGGCCCATTAGTGTAGAATGCCAGAGTCTTGGAAATCCAAAGTTGCACTCCGTCATGTCCTGCAGCAGTTGCTGGTGAGCCGACAATGTGGTAGTGTGGATTGGAAAGATCTCGAAGGTGCCGATGGCGTGTTTCTTGCAAGCCGACCACATGACATCCCGCATCATGGAATTGTTTCATCAAGATCTGTTGACGAGTGATGGAGGTTGTATGGGCTTCAGCATGCGTGGTCAAAGTCAGCACGTTGGCGGTAGCGAAGGTCACGTCAATCTTGATGTCCATGAAGGCCGTGACAGGATCGCCCATAGTGTCAGCATTTCCTTCCTCATGGTGTGCAGGCAGCCTTAAGGGGTGCTCAAGCAGCAGGCCATGTAGGGTTGCAACATGAGGGTGTTGAGCACGCATAGCTTCAAGGTACCCTATCCATTGGATCGCCATCAGGAAGGTCACATCAGACAACCAATGCTGCCACTGTTGGCAATTGCCAACTCTTGTAGGGTGCATGGAGGCATACTTGGCGACACGGTCAACAAGCTCATTCCATGGATGCTGAGCATGTGCACGAATGTGGTGCCAATCAATATGGCGAGACCCATGTCGATGTTCCAGAATGTGAGCCAAGCTGCGAAAGATTGTCTGCCACTCTGTGTGTTCGTGTGCACGCCACCACCCTGCAGCTTGGTACCCCGTGTTGAGGGCATCAAAATTGAAGGAGATGCGCAGCGGGTGATATGGAAAATGCGTCAGGTGCCAGGTGCTCAGCTGAATAGCCCAAAGTAGAGCATGAAGCATAGCTGCATGTTCCCCAATGTAGGCATGGGTGGCAAAATCGACGTGTGCAGGGATCACTCCAGCCAGGGCCAAACCTTGCTCTGTTTCAACCAAGCACGCAGTGGCCGCACCAACTCCATGACCAGCAACTTTGGAACCGTCGACGTAGAAGTGGTAAGCCACAGCGGGAGAATCCACATGTTCATGCAAGGATGCAATGGCCTGTGTGGTCTCCTCTGGCAATTCAAGGTCGGATGGCCAAGCTGTCATGAAGTCAAAGTGTAGGTGCATGATGTTCAGGTAGGCTTCCGCAGCTTTGGTAAAGTCCACGACCACTTTGGGATCAGGGGGGACCAGGTCCTCCAGGGTGAGCACTGTGGCTTTTGAACCTACTTCAGGTTTTCCAGTTGTCTGCAACATGGCAACATCATCATTGTCCGGTGGATCTTGTGCAGGCAAAGGCTGGATGTTGGTAATCTGCAGGAGAATGGCAAGTCCAGAATGGCCTGGCATTGGTACATGACGACGAAAGATGAAGTCTCGATGCCAAGCCGTGCATTGAACGTTGAATGGAGGTTCATAGCAGGCTGCATATAGTCCAAGAGCTTGGAGCAGGTCATCCAAGTGAATGATGTCGCGAGTGGTGATGGCTAATTGGCAAGCTTCAGGGCTAGGTGGTCTGGCATCAAAGCAGGAAACAATTGTTGTAGCCCAATAGAACGTGTGCAATGATGTTGCGCTCAATGGTAGGTGGTTTGGGCGTCACCAAATGATATTCCAATTCAGTGCCAAGAACAACAAGATCCGCCCATGCTTGCCACAGATGCACCCTCCACTCACGGAACGCAGGCGACAATCTCACCGCACGTGGTGCGAGGCAGTGTGGTACTTCCCATTGGTGATCCACAAACCATACCAGCACTGTGCCAGATCGCGGTTCATCTTCCCATGCAAACGCCAGAAGGTCCCATAATCCAAAGAGATCATTCAGGAAAGGATCAGGAGCCTGCGGGTTCCATTGAGGTGCTTGTTGCCTTTGTTCAGCAGTTGGCATATGGTAGAAAGTACGCTCTGTGGTAGTTGGGGGCAGATCGAGGCCATGGTGACATGGTACCCAACTCCTCCATTTTGGGGTGCTTTCCAGATGCTGCGCTGAAGAAGGAGAGGCAGTTGCACTGAGGGCCAAAAGTTGGACTTCATCATCATCTTCAAGGGGAGGGTCGTCAATGGCAGGTGGTGGTGGTTGACCATCATGCAGTGGATCAGCTTGCCCCAAGAATCTCGCTCGTGGTATGCGTAGTGCATGGCCCTGACCATCCAAGATACGTACCTCATGTGCTTGAAGAAGTTCTCTTCGGCCATGTAGTAGTTGACAACGGTCATCAGCCGCCGGATCTAGAGGGCTGCAAAGATGTCCATGTCCAGAAAGAGCAATAAGCGCCTCAACCGTGGTCAAGGATCTGGTAGAATGTGCAGTCTGGCGGACATATGAAGGCGGCTCCTCATCGTCGTGGGCAGTGATGACGCAGGCAGTCAAATCCTGACGTGAATGTTGGACAATCAGGATGGTGGCCACAAAGCTTTGCGTGGGTCGCATAGGAGGGTTTGGAGCCACCAAGTGCAAGGCAAATGGGGCATTGTGATCAAAGTAATCCTCCCACATGAACTTCAAGTCATCGAGCCAGGAGTCGTGCTCAACATCGAAACGCAGTGGTCGCATTTGCGGATTCATGGGATGGTAGTCATGGGAGATGTAGTGCGAGGCTACATAAATGACTGGTCCTTCTTCTTCCATTTCAACTTCTCCATGCTCTCGAAGAATGTCCCACAGCTCATGGCACCATGTATCACGTTCAACTCGAGGTGGATTGCGAAAAGGATCATCTGCACCAGTAACATCATTTACTGGGGAGGCAGTGTTGAAGAAGGAATAAGGCTCATTTGCACTCATCATGACAGGCTGTTTTCCATTGGTCGCATTGTGCCGTCTGGAGATACACACAGTGTCATACATCAGTGGATCAGCATCAGTACGGTCATCCAAGCTCGTCGATGTTGAAGACATCCAAAAGGTTTGCAGACTGGAATGAATGTCATCATCGTCAGTTGCATTGACTTGAAAAGATGAGGACGTGGAGTTGGTTTGCCTGCAGTCATCAATGTGCTCGCCAATCAAAATGCGAAAATAATCTCCATCCTGCAGGTACATAGGACTCATCACGCCATCGTTGATTTCAACGTTATTGTACCAGAGATGACTGCGCTCAGGGTGTTCACGTTGAAGTTGTTCAATACCAAGAAGGCGAAATGCAGAAACTCTGTTCAATGTCTCTGGAAGCCAGGTTGCGAATCGACGAAAAGCTCCTGGGAGGATCTCGTTGGGCTCGTAGATCTCCAAGTCAATCAACACCAGTCGCATGAAAGTTGATGGTCTTGGTTCCAAGTGGGTTTGAATCAAGAGGCATTCAAGTCCTTGCTGGATGAGGTCTTGTGGACGATGGCGTACATGGTGAGCTCCATATAGCGCTTGGCCAGGTACATCAAAAGCACGCAAGATCAGTGGTACGATCTGATCAGCATCATTCCAGGGGAGTCGTGCAGGAGTCATCTGTCCATCAAGCCGTATCAACACTGTTTGTCTCCAGTCTTCTGATGCCGTGGAGCTAGTTGTTGAGGATGCTGCAGGTGATGTCGAGGTAGAGGAAGGCGTCAAAGAGGGTCGTCGCTGAGGTTGTGATGGCCGTCGGGCCATGAAGGATGGCTCATCAAAAGTGAGGATTGGTTGGTCTTGTGTCCAGGCGCAGCGGGAACGTAGACCCCAAGGTTTCTCATCAAAATCACCAAGGGCATCATGTGTGATCATGGATGATCGAAAGTCGCCTGTCGTAGCATGACCAATTGAGACTTCAACTTCATCACAAAAGGTGACAGATCCCTTCATTGACTTCTTGCGCAGGGGCAAGGAGATGACATCAATTCTTGGCATAGATGAGGAACCCATTTCATCCGCCAAAATTGAGGCATATTCTTGCGCTTGCCATTCTGAGAGGTAGTTGGATTCCTCATGGATGGAGTGTGACCATTGCAGTCGTACTGCATCAGGGCTGATCACAGGCCACTCCTTCGGCCATTGGTGGGTATACCCATCGGTCATGCCGCACCGGCCTTCCCAAAAGGCGGTGCCGGTGCAGTGCCAGCATCGCCTTCGGACGTCCGTGGCCGCTTGATCCTCTGCTCGAGCTGATCGGCTGAAGATGATAGCTCCTCCAAGCTGGCCACGATGGAGTTCATACCATCCTGCACTCGCTGAACTCCATCTCCATGAGGATCTTCCATGACATCGTCCGCAATCTCGGTTTCGCTGTCGGAGATGGTGAGAGCGCCATCCTTGCCTGCCTGCTCCCTCTTCGAAGCCGCATCGAAGGCTTTCTGTGCACGTCGAACCACAAGACGAGCAGCTTGAACTCCTTGTTGATGGGCATTCTCCGAGGCCTGAAAGCTGGCCGTATACTCTCTCCACTTCGCAAGGGATTGCTGGATGAATTGCTTCCATTGAGTCAGCATCTGCGCTCGGGCGTTTTCGGCTTCCAAGAGGTCCTGCTTGGCATCGCCCAAAGCACGAACTGCAGAGGAAAGATTCTTGATGCTGCTCTTCTCGCCCTGCTTTTGGATCTCGTGGGCGATGGACTGCAAGTGCGGCGACAGCTTGTCCTCCTCCTTCTTCATCTCTTTGAGAAGACGGTTGAGCTGTTGTTGGGCTGGTCCATCTTGTTTGGCACCACTCAATGGCTCTGCCGTACTGGTGGAACAAGCCGGCATCGGTGGTCCCATAGGCGGCATAGGGAACTGCATCATCTGTGCATTGGCTCCCCATGGCATAGCGGACCCAGCAGGTGCAGCTCCACTGTTCGGCGCCGTAGATCCAGGCCCCTTTCCCGTACCTTTGTCGATCAGAGGTGGAGGTGGAAGAGGCGGCTGCATCATCATCTGTGAATATTGGGGCATCATGGTTGGGAACTGCATAAAGGGTGGCATTGCGACCTGTGCTGGGGCAAATTGCTCCTGTCCTTTGCCATAGCCCTTTGAGGGCAGGGATTGTTCTCCTCCCTGCCATTGTCCATTGCCCCTGTTTTGCTTGCGTCCTCTGTTGGGCTTCCGTGTGCGCGTGCGCGGACTCCAGGAGCCAGAGTTGGAATCTTGCCACTGCTGGTTGCTCCAAGGAGGCTGTTGGCCTGCCTGCTGGTTGTAGGACTGCTGTTGGCGATGCTCCGGCGGAATAAAAGCCCCATCGTTGCATGTGACCCATTCCTGTCCGCACTTCCAACAACGCGGGAACGTGCCCTTCATAACCACGTGGCAGGTAGTACAGCGCCAAGACGGCTGTTTGGAAGCCATTTTCCCTCGGCAGGCAGCAAGTACTGAACGGAGCAACTGCGGATCCTTGGAATGATGTCTGCTGAGCTTGTAATAGAGCTTGAGGAGCTGATGATGGTGTAGAACACGATATCCCTTGCAATGAAGGTACCAGGCAAGTCGAGCCTGTGCTCTCTGTCGCCTTTGGCTCCTTCGTGCAGTATTGGAGGTCGTAGTACCCTTCACCAGGACGTTGTCCAAGACCAGCACCACACAGCAAATTCACAAAGATCAGGATCGTATTGTGCAGGATGAAGACCTTCAGTGCCCTACCCATACACAGCGATCGAGCCGGAGACAGTGATCTCGTGACCAAGTCCAGCAAAAGGTGATGACGGTAGGTCACTCCGTCAGAGCACTTGCAATCCAGCAGCAGCGCTTGCAGAGGTCAGTCAATGACCCGCAGGTTCGGCGCTGAAGAACCCGCTAAGGTACCGGCGAAAGGTCGTGGCGAGGGGACCTTAAGCCAAACCTTACACTTATATATATATATAAATAAACATTCGTCGCCAGCAAAACAACACATGCAGGGTACATACATAATTATTATCATAACCATTTTGTTGCCATCAGGGCACCATTGAAACGAAACCAAGCAACGAAACCTTTCCGGGCGAGGACATGGAGATGCTGGACACCGGCACCGGTGAAGAGTTGGAAACGGGTTTCCAGGGCGTCTACGCCTTGCTGAAGGCTGGGGAGGGGGGAGCCGCTGCAATCAGCGGATGTTGGTTTTTTGGCTGCAAACCCATGTGGATCATGTGGATTGATGATAGTATTGGGGTTCTACATGCTTGTTCTATTCAATATACTGTATTGTGGAATGTGGAGTTGTTCGTTTTTGTTTGTGGACTTGGCACCTTTTTTTCTAGTCGGGTACTGTTAAAACCACAACTAGAGGTTTGCACATGTTTGAGAACACTTGGCTTTGGCGGAGGTTTCAGGCAACAGCGTTTGTTCAGGGGCCTGGGGCGGGCTGATTTTGGCACGGCGTGGATCAAGATTCTATGCGCTCCTGGGATTGGATCTTCTATGCAGAAAAACTGAATGCAAATTGATGGTCAGTATGGGGAACGTGGTCATCAAAAACCCCTGGGAGTTCACCGAGAGATGTTTCTGGCCGTGCAGAAACAACTCCCTGGACCACCAGGAAATTTAATATAGCTAGCTAATGAAAATAGTCCATTGATAAATTTTATTTTCATATTGTGAAACTGGTGATTTTCCATAGTTGTGTTAGTTTACCAGAGGTTATCCCGTTTCAAGTGGTGAAATTGGTGAAATTCAATTGATTTTTCCTGCTCTTGGATGTCAGTCCGTAGGTTTTGGCTGGTGAAACCTGGGAGTTCCATCGAAAAAATCTGAATTTCTTCTGGTCGACTCCATTTTTGTTGGTAAGACGAGCCTTTGTCTTGCTCAAAAAATGTTACCCTCCCTTGTCTGGTCCAAAAAAATACCACTTACTATATACTGTATGTCAAAATGCAATTTGTTGCCACCGCAATGTCAAGTTCGGTTCGTAAAGACACCATGTCACTTCGTTAAATCTTTATTTTTACTGGTCACATCATGTCACATCACACTATTCTTCAGATACACAAACACATGTTTTTGTATTTTTTAAATCTTTTTTTTAACTCCCGCTCGGTCGCCATTTTTTTCAGGCGCAACACTTGGTGGTGAAGTCGGATAGGCGTGGGCCCAGAGGGTTTTTTGAACGGGACCAAGCCGGTGAAGAACAGCGTGAAGTGGGGTGAGAAATTAGATAAACATAAATATGTTTCTGATGGTAAGGACATGTGTATATATTATATTACACATATATCATATATGAATAAATGTTTTAAGAACAGCATGCAGGCCATGTAAAACTGTTGTCCGACCAACAGCTGTGCCACAACCAGCTTGGCAATTTGACGATGAGTTCTTGCTCCTAGAAAGAAACATGGCTACATGTCAGCTGTCTACGACGGTTTTCTGGCAAAAGTTGGGTATGGTTTATTGGTAGCCAGAAGTATAGGTCTAAGAAGTTTTTAAGATTGACCTTCCGGCAATCAAACGTGGCAATGGAAAATCCACCATTTGTCCAATTAAACCCTCATTAAGAGACGGATGTTCAATTTCCACGTTTGAATACCCAAGTTTGAACACTTATATTTCTACCTACACATCTGGCACTTATTAGGTTGGGGGAAAGAATATGGGAGGTTTAACCAATCTACAGAGGCAGCAAGGGCTATGGACGATCCAAGTCAGAAGGGACCTCCGCTTTGTCAGACAGACCCATTATCAAAATCCACTATTTTCGCTAGTGAAATTGCCATTTTTCTTAGATCATATCCTGAAATCTTTGAGTTCAAACACCACTTTTTGTCTTCTTAACTGGTGTTTTCCGATGATTTTCAGGTATCAAACCCATTTGTTTTTGGTTTTTACCCGGGGACGTGAACGATCGCAGGATGATTATGCAGGACGTCTTCATCGTCTGGTGTAAGTTGCTGGCGGACATCCGTGAAGCACGCAGGGGAGCTCCAGAGTTTCTATCAATGTTTGGGGGGTATGAAAACAATATGATATAGTGATATAATGGAAATATCATGATATTATGGGGTATTTCAATAGTGATGAGGATGCAATATCGGGATATACTGCACAGTAATATACCGGGGATCATGTAGCGAACAACATGATACAGTACATGGGTTTGCCTCGAAATGGAGGATGGGCCGCAGATTCATGACGTTGTTAATGGGCAAATTATGATAAACAATGGGATTTTGGTTTCCACATTTTGCGATTGCCTCATGGCACCCTCTTTGTGTGTAGCAAACCTAAAATTGATGAGGTAAACATGATCTACATATAGGATACTGAAAAGACAGTTCTACATATCATTTTTTGGAATTCCTATTTGCATATGTATACACATTCTAAATACCATGTACATATGGCAAACATCTAATCTATGTATACATACATCAGATTACATCACATTACATGACATTACATTACGCAACGCTGCGCTATGCTACACTACACTACACTACAATTGCAATAATCACATTACAGTACAATACAATACATTACATACACGCATACATGCATGCATGCATCATAGACAGAGTATTTCTATATATACACCGTACACACATGTATATATGTAGATGTATATGTATATGTGTATGTATATGTAAATGTATATGTGTATGTGTATGTAAATGTAGATGTATATGTGTATGTAGATGTGTTTGTGTATGTATATGTATATGTGTATGTATATGCATAAGTATATGTGTACCTGTATGTGTATGTATACGTATATGTAAATGAATATGTATATGTATATGTGTTTGTATTTGTATATGTATATGTGTTTGTATTTGTATATGTATATGTATATGTATATGTGTATGTGTATGTGTATGTGTATGTGTATGCAGATGTGCATGTGTATGTAGATGTGTATGTGTATGTAGATGTGTATGTATTTGTATATGTGTATGTGTATGTATTTGTATATGTATATGTGTATGTATTTGTATATGTGTATGTGTATGTATATTCATGTGTGTATGAGTATGTATATGTATATGTGCCTTTGTGTATGTATATGAGTATGTATATGTATATGTCTTTGTGTATGTATATGTGTATGTGTATGTAAATGTGTATGTGTTTGTATATGTATATGTATATGTGTATGTATAGTATACGTATATGTATACGTGTATGTAAATGTATTTATTTAATTATTTATTTATTGGTTTTTAAATACACACGCTATGGGGAGCCGAGAGGAGGCAGATCATCATGGGTGAAATTGATTTAGAGAGTAACATTTTGCTTTGGAAAACTGACAATTGTTCATGGCCGTTTTTTTTGCAAGAAGAAGTTGATATTTACGGACCATTTTTTTTGATCCGTCGAAGTTGAAGTACACAACATACGATCATGGCATTTGATCTTTATGTGTTTTTCATTTTCCCATTGGAACTATGAGATGCCCATTTTCTTTGTTTGGAAATAACATTCAGAAATATTTGGAAATTGGGTTTCGGCAGGTGTTTTGACTCCATGTCAATTTTGAATGGTATTTGCCAAGTTTTCAGCAAACATCATCAGCGACCAAGTCAGGTGAGTCAACGCTTTTGCTCTCAACCTTCCCACGGAGCCGAAAACGACCTGCTTTCAAGACACTTTGAGAGCCGGGTTTGTTTAAAGAATGAAAGGCAAGAACATTCCGGTGCTTTGTTTTAATCATTCACCTTCTCGAAGCCCTGGCGTCTCAGTTGTGACTCTGTCACGCTCGCCAAAGCTTCCGTAGGTTACATTGACGTTATTACCCCACCCCACCCCAACGCACCCCACCCAACGCAGCCGCTCCAGCGTAGCACCCATCTTGAACGCAAGTTACATTTACATTATTGCCCCACCCCACCCCACCGGCTAACCCCCTTTCCCTGGGGATCCCTGGGATACATATATATATAAATAATTGTATATATATATATATGTATTATATATATATATTATATATATATATGTATTATGTATATATATATATATATCCCTCCGGGGCTGACGTTCGCCCAAAGTTTCATTAGGGGTTTACTTGCGTCGTGGTTTGTTTAGGATTTACACAAGATTGTGTTAGGTTTATTTAGGGTTGGTTTAGGTTTTCTAGGGTTTGTTTAGGGTTTGTTTAGTTATATAATGTTTGCATCTGATTAGTGTGAGGGCCCCCCCCCAAACAATTTGAGGATACTCTATAACTCGCACTTTTTTTTGCCCCCCCCTCAACTTTTTTTTGGTCAATCAACTTAAGAAAGGATTTCAATTTACTTTCAATTGATTTCAATTTACTTTCAATTGATTTCAATTTGCTTTTAATTGATTTCAATTTACTTTCAATTTACCTTCAATTGATTTCAATTTACTTTTAATTTACTTTCAATTGATTTCAATTTACTTTCAATTGATTTCAATTTACT
>Ga0126342_10002889_pt1:12500-27620 | contig 27620 bp, 16 predicted proteins | sample Cyp1metagenome_FD_92528 | JGI IMG/M metagenome (GOLD analysis project Ga0126342, IMG submission 92528) | Coral microbial communities from Lord Howe Island, Old Settlement Bay, Australia - Cyphastrea 1 metagenome | ecosystem: Host-associated > Invertebrates > Cnidaria > Coral ... | reverse complement strand
TATTTTTATATTCTTTATATAATTTAAAAGGGGTTATCCCCACACAACACCTCGGGGGGGGTTCTCCTCCTTTTTTTTTTTTTTTTTTTTTTTTCGCATCTATTCCTGTCACTTGTTCGTAAGTGGTTACATAATAACTCTGATGATCGTAAGTGATTCGTTAGCCCATTTATTCAATGGGAATATATAAGGGCATATTTTCTAGGGATATTCCCTTACATAGGCCTTATATAGGCCTTATATATGGTAGGTACCTCCAATTTAGGTTCCTGAAATGGCCATTGATATATGGTTACAACTTGATCCAGATAATCTCCATATTATATCCCCTATTTTATCCCATTTACCCTCTGGCTATTTAACATAGCTATGGTATAGATGATCCATTTATAGATGGTTTACCTATTAAAACTTTTGATTTTTCATGGCTATGTTACATAGCCAGATGGTACCATTATATACATCATATACCATTATATACATCATATATTGGAATACCTATAGAGGCTTTGTGATGATGTGCCTTTCCAAAATGGTGATTTTCCAGTTCGCAAACCGTTAAATAACCAAACGGTAGAAATGGTAGCTATGTATAAATGGTAGCTATGTTTAATTATCCGTAAATGGTATGTTGGTATAATTTTCCAGTTCGCTACGTTAAAAATTCTCCAGTTCGCTACGTTCACTAACCCACTCGCAACATCTCGCAACACTCACCGCTGATAAGTCACTCCTTGTGGGATCCTCGAAATAGACCAAAAAAACCGATGAATTTTCTCATGTTTTTCCATCGATGGAAAGAGTCTGGTTTGAAACATCTCTTTTACTCAATGGGATTTTCACCATCCTATCATATGTAAGGCCTATTTTTCAGGCCTAGGTGAATTTTAGATGGGTACAAACTAATCCCTTAGTCTTTTGGTATCAATGGGAAGATATACTAACCAGGGTAAGATTGGCAATGACTGTCCCCTGGTATTTGAACAAAGCTACAGGATGGGGCCCCCAAGATAGCGTTCAGTTGCCTTATAAGCGGCTGAATTCTATGGTTTATGGTAGATATAGCTATAGTATTCATGGGGGGTTATAATGGTTTATAAACCAACTTATAACTGGGGGCCCCATCCTGTATGGAAAACCACACTTTGTTATCCTTTGTTTATGGGAAAACGATCCGTAAATGGACCACTTTCCATAGCTGTGTTCTTCAGGTGCAGCCAGCGGATCTTTGAAACCTTGTCCGCAGGAATGCCCCAAGATGGACTCGTCATATCAACCCTGAACAACAACCCAAGGTGAGGCCCCCATAGGCCCCCCATATGGAGATGACGAAGGCGGAGCTTCGATGACGGTTCAATACAATCCTGGACACAGGCATGCAAACACGCGTACAGAGGGAGCTTCTGTGCTCGTGGATGTCACGAACAATGCGGCTTCGGAATGCAGCCAAGGAGATGCGACAGCTGCATCGCCGACCACTTTCCCAGTTGCCACTGGGGTTTTGAAAGTTTTGCTTTGTCATAGGCCTTGTCTCACGTTTCACGTCAGGCGCTGGACTATCAACCGCGAGAGGTGGGTAAATTATAACGACCTCACGTCGCGACCTCAATGGAATCATGGTTAGTAAGGGGAATTATCCCAGAGAAGCCTTATTTCAGGTTAGAAAATTACTATAATTTACCCAGCCCCATTGACTATAGTTATGTCGCTCAAAAACCCAACAGTTAAGTAAGTGACAAGTCAACTTAGCTATCGTAAACAGGGGTCTCACCTTGTATATCATGGTCCTCCCAAAAATAATCAGAATGCTTTCTAAACCTTGTATATTATGGGCTTCCCAAAACAATCAGAATGCTTTCCAAACCAGGTTTTCTATGGGGTTCTGTGTGGTGTAGATTGTTTTGGGTGGAAGGAGTTAGTCTTCCATCAACCTTTTGACATGTTTCAAGGACTCAGCATGGAGGAGAACGGCCAGAGATGATTGACACATATTGAAACACCAATGGCCAGTACGCAGTTGGTGTGCAATTGGGGTAAGTCATGGTGAGTTCAACAACATATTATAACATGTTATAATTATAGCATGTTATCATTATAACATGTTATCATTATAACATGTTATCATTATAACATGTTATTATTATAACATTAATAACATTATATAATAATTATGACTCAATGGGGTAAGTCACGTGTTATTATACAACTGGTTGGTGGTTTGGAACATGAATTTTATTTTTCCATTCAGTTGGGAATTTCATCATCCCAGCTGGCGAACTCATATTTTTCAGAGGGGTAGGTACACCACCAACCAGATATGATCATAATAACAATAACCGAAAAATTGCAGTATGAAGTGTTTTAAACTCACAAACTATTATAGCTGATTGGTGGTTTCAAACATTTTTTATTTTCCATACTATATGGGATGTCATCCTTCCCATTGACGAACTCATATTTTTCAGGGGGTTGAAACCAGCAACCAGATAGTCATATGTTATTATACAATGTTATAAACTCACCAAGATGTGATAACCACGGTGAGCTCACCTCAATAAGTTGGGGCCCATGGTGGGGCTCCTATGGCCACTTTTTATGAAGCGCGCATTGGTTGATCCACCAAGACTAGAACAGTATGACTTGGCAGCTGCAGCCCATTAGAATCCCATGAAATCCCATTGAATCCCGTTTTGGGCTCATTGGAATACCATTAAGTCTCATTATAATCCCACCAGAATCCCATTGTAATCTCATTGAACATGCCATTTATTTTCGCGGCAGGGCAAGCATGTGGTCTTCATTGAGGACTAGGGGGGGCGACCTGGGCAAGTGGGTTCCATGATCGTATCCCATAATCACATGGGGATGGGTCAAACCATATTTTGGGGAATAGCCATCCAGATGAGCCAGAATTTTAGGATCATATTCCTGATGCATGGGTGTAACGTCAAACACTGGAAGGCTGACGAAGCGGGGCGGTGATGTTTAGGATATTTTAGGATCCAATTGCCGTATGATTATGGGATACAAATGATAGCGTGGGATTATGGAATATGATGATGATTTATGGTCATGATTTGGTATCCCATTTTTTCATATCCCGTTATGGATTCCGGGAGAATCTATGCCCATTATGGGTCAAACCCCCAGTTAGATTCATGGCTTAGATCCCATTGGATTGGGATGAAATATGGCTTAGATTACTCTTTAGTAGACTAACGTAGACTAACATAACTACAATGTGAGGCCCCCAAGATAGCTAAGTTGGTTTATCAGTCCAATAACTATATGGTTTATGGTATTTATAACTATAGTTACTGGTGCTTATAAACCAACTTATAACTGGGGGGCCTCACATTGTATGGAACATCACCATTTTTCAATGGGTAGATCACCTATTTCGACTGGGCCATTTTCAATAGCTATGCAACAAATTACCAGAGGGTCATGGATTAGAATTAGAAACCACGGATCCTATTATAACTGGGATGCACATCCAAGAAACCACGGATTCAACATGATTTAACATGATTTAACCTTTAAAGATGGAGGGAATCTATATAATAGCTGGTTGGTGGTTTGGAACATATTTTTTTAATATTTTTCCGTAGATTGGGAACAATAATCCCAACTGACTTTCATATTTTTCAGAGGGGTAGGTATACCACCAATAACCAGATAGGATATCATATTTTCCCGAATGCGTAGCGAAGGGTTCTCGTTTTACTTTGGGGTTCTGGGGGTGGAGACGTGTTCGAGCAACGCTGCTTTTGTGTTCGCAACCGTTCGCAACCGTTCGCAACCGTTCGCAACCGTTCGCAACCGTTCGCAACCGTTCGCAACCGTTCGCAACCGTTCGCAACCGTTCGCAACCGCCCAAATAAAAAGGCGAACAGGTTCTCAACACCGAAGTTTAGAGATCTGCATCCGTGAAATCAATTCCGCTGCATTTGTGCCTCGTTTAGTGTTGATGTGAACAAAACACTGTAAAGCAATAGGCCCCCCCCAAACCGGATAACTTATATTTTGTACCAGGCCTAAACAATTGATTTTGACGGTGGCTCACATATGTGAGAATTCTTGTGCGGAGAGCACACAGATTGAGAGCACACCAGTGAAAGCAGATGCGTCACTCAATGGCACGCATTGAAAGCATACAGATCAGAGCACACAACTGAGTTAGTAAAGACACACGCTGGAGCACACATCTAGCGCACGCTCACGCGCACACATACACATACATAGAGCTCATACATGTGAGTGCCCTGACATGAGAGCATACATTGAAAGGGCACGTTGAGCGCACACACGCATACAGACATGGAAAGCACGCATAGAGCGCGCAAAGACGCACACACCTGAACACACACGTGAGAGCCCTGATGTGAGAGCACACATTGAAAGCACACGCGTGCGAGCACACAAATGAGAGCACTCAAGCAAAACCGCAGTTTCAACACAGTTGTGGGTGAGCAGCATTCCCGAAGTGGGTGAAAGTCCGCACAGAGGATGCGAAGTCGAAACGGCGTCCCCTTCGCGCGAACCTTTGATCTGGAACCGGCCCTTTACACTTACCGTAAAAGCCCCTGTAAGTATACACAGAGTTTGCGGAATGATCGGCGAATGACAGTTCACAGAAACAGCGCAGTACAAACTTGTAGATATCTTGAATAATATAGGGAGACTGGAATTTCCACAGCAGACATGTGTGATGAGGCCAATTGCCTGGCATCTGACCTTGCTGGACTCGCCACCTCCCACATGATCAACACGGCTTGGGATTGGAGTTTTCGGTGTGACTAATGGCCACGCAGTTTTGCTGCCCTGCTGACTGAATCCAGTTCTGAAAGACAAAGACTATGATCTACAGACCCAGGAAGATTGGATGCGAATCATGACTTTGGAAAAGAAGCTCGTCAGTGAAATCCCTTCAAATGCAAGCCATGCTGGAAGCCTTTTGCGCAGCACTGGTCAGAGCCTGCCAGACTTGGTCCCTCGTGAATTTTCCTTGAAACAACACCCTTTTACCGTGGATAGGCTGGCTATTGTTTCAGATCCTGGAATTGAATCCCAAGTTAGGTATTAAAGATATTATACATAAATGATATGTATTTTCAGACATAGGCTTCAGCGAAAGACTACGTCTGCTGCTGTCTGGCTTCTATTTTGCAAATGTAAGCTAGAATTTTATACCGCTCTGGAGGGTGCTCGAAACCAATTTGCGAGGGAGGTGATGGCGGGCTTGACCTGGTCAAATTGGAATCTTGATGAGGAGTTGGTTCAGAAGCTCCTGTCTCACGCGTTTTCAGTTCCTGTCACGACCAAGCCGTATGCCGAGGATGTATTTCGAGATATGCGCAGCGCTTTTCTTAACGTTCCAACCTCAAGAGTGAGTCCATGGTCGCGCCAGCATGCTGCCCTCCAAAGTTTGCTTAATCGGGATGACAAAAAGATCTTGAAGGTGATGTCTCCCAAAAAGAGAAAGCATCAAAACTTTCCAATTTCATACGCTTTCATGTTTGGCAGGGTATCCAAGACTGGCAATGTAAGTATCTAGCTATCATCAAAATCCATTCTTTACAGGAAGAGAGTTTCCAACTTATAGTATGAAAAAATCATGTGAAAATCACAGAATCATAGAGTTTCAACCAATTTACAATAATCGATTTCCCTGACAATGTGAGAATAGAGGTTCAACCACATTATAATCACAAAGACTCATCATCTCAAAAGAGCCTTCGTTTTCCCCATTTTCGCGGGGTATGTTTCGCAGGACATTGTGGACACCGGAAAAACCTTAAAGGCGCCAAATTTTTTTACCGAAGTCGTTCGGCCAGGGCCAGGGTCTGGATGAGGGACTGCTAGACCTAAGGGGATCATCATGGGATTTTGTGATGGGAAAATGGTAAATGAATATTATTGAATTCTGGCCAATGGTGAATAATGTGAATAGTTTCTGGTTTCTCGACTCAGAATTTGCGAACTAGAATATCAGAATGTTTAGTAACTTTGTAATTAGATAAAGCATCCATAAATGGACCATTTTCCCTTGTTATGTTACATAATCAGAGGGTTATTGGGGTACCCCCAATCCATGGATTTTCTCATCCAATGTGGGAGGGGAGAATCGACATGGTTCATAGGAACATGGCCGAGTCGGACTTGTGACTTTTCCATTGCCAGCTAGGATTCGAGAGTAGAGGTTCCATTTAATTCTGGCATCCACATCATGGAATGTAAATACTAGCTATTTTCTAGCATAGTTGTAGCTATGGATATTTTGCATTCGTGCATGTAGATCATGGTGATGTGGATATGCTAGCACTTCCATTTCACATAGTTTTCGTGGTGAAGTCCCGAAAAAATCCTCAAAAATCTCCAGCAAATATTGAATATGAGTCTATACATTCACATTAATACTGTTCTATCACAATGTATATCTTAGAATCACTGGTTGGTGGTTTGGAACACTTTATATTTTTCCATATATTGGGAATGTCATCATCCCAACTGACGAACATATTTTTCAGAGGGGTAGGTCAACCACGAACCAGATATTTACTGATGATGTTTTTCATATGGGGGTTTTCTAAAATAGGGGTACCCCTTTATCGCTGGATGGTTTGTAAGGGAAAATCCATCTGTAAATGGATGATAACTAGGGGTACCCCTATAACCAAAAATATAAAAACAGTAATTTATCTCCCTATAACAGTATATATATATATATATATCTTATAATCAGAAATTTTGATCTTTGTAAATCCCTATTTTTGATACAACAAATCCCCAAAATCTCCCCATGAACAACATAAATATCACTTTTCGCGTCACTTGGATGTGCATCCTCTTAGTGGTTTATCATCCATATATCAGCCATACAAGGTGGTGCCCCCAAGATAGCTAAGTTGGTGCACATAACTCTAATAACTGGGACTTATGGTAGATATAAATATATATATAGTTAATGGGAGCATAAACCAACTTATAACTTGGGGGGCACCACCTTGTATTTCCATGAGTGGGGATATTCCATGAATCTGACTGGGCGTTTTTTTCACCAATTTTTAAAGTGGGGCCCGCACCCCCAAAGCAGTTATATCATGCCCTATTCTCCATTTTTGATGGTTAAACATCCATATAAATCGTTACATTAACCAATTACCCTCTGGTAAACTAACATAGCCATGGACAATCCCCACTTTTCATAGATAAATCTACTATTTCTATGGTCATTTTCAATAGCTATGTAACAAATTACCAGAGGGTGACCAGTGTATTTTCAAGCACCTAACCAAGTTGACCAAGCTCGACACACTTCCAGGCCGTTTGTGAGCTCTTCGCCAGCCGCGGTGCCGCCTCCATTGCCGTCTGCACCCTGTTGGACAAGAAGGCCACGACGTGGGGCAGAAAGGTGGGAAAGCCAGGGAAGAGGTATTCTCAATGATATTGATCACATTACCCTCCGGTAATTTAACATAGCTATTGAAAATTGCCATTTATAGTGGATGTACCCATTGATAGCATGGTGATTTTCCAGTTCGTTATGTTAGTTTACCAGAGGGTAATGAATAGATTGGAAACTAATGGATATATAACATTTTTTAACCAACCATAATTCATGGGGATATTTGATGGGATATTTGGCAAATATATGCCACTATGATGAATTTGGATGTGTGTGAAAATGGGATAAATCCATCAAATGGCTACTTGAATCGGGAAAATGATGAGAGTCTAATGGATTTAGAGGTACACTTTTTCAGACAAACCCATATTGATAGCATCGACATATCGGAAACTCTTGGAGATGTTCTTTGGAGAAATTGGAGATGACCCCCGGATGTCCAGTGGAGTCTGTGAATTTCCCTCATTCAAACATAGGATGGTGACCACAGTTATAAGTTGGTGTATAAACTTCATGAACTGTAGGTCTATCTACCATAAACCATAGCATTCAGCAACTTATAAGGCAGCTTAACTAACTTGGGGCCCCATCCTTTAGCAATTCTTGGGTTTTTGCGCGCGCGAACGTTCGGAATGATCCCGTTGTCTCCGCCAGGCACGTCGAGCCGTTGAGGGGCTGGAGATTCGTTACATGGGCTTCGATTGCACCTTGGATCGCCGGCATCAAGTCGTGTGGGATCCCCAGACACAAAATAGGCCCATGAACATCCACGACGACTGGATGATTTGGGGTAGTACCCCCATGACTTAGGAAACCTCTATATACTCTAACCACGATGGGGCTCAACAAGTAGATACCTTATTGATCCTCATTGAGAGTATATAGCTTATTGGAGCCCTACAGTGGATTTAAGGGTGGTATATACTGCAACCAACAAATTTGGTATTTAGTGAGGATAGAATGAAATGATGGTTGGTGTTATGCAAGATGAATATATATATATATTGTATATTATATATGCATATGTGTATGTATGTGTATATACACATGTGTATATACACATACACACACATACATACATACATACATACATACATACATACATACATACATACATACATACATACATACATACATACACACACATACATACATACATACATACATACATACATACATACATACATACAGACAGACACACACACATACATACATACATACATACATACATACACACACACATACACACACATACACACACATACACACACATACATACACACACATACGTACATACATACCTACCTACCTACCTACCTACCTATCTACCTACCCGCCTACCTACATACACACATACATACATACATACATACACATACATACATACAGACACATACATGCAGACACATACATGCAGACACATACATGCAGACACATACATGCAGACACATAATTACATACATACATACATACCTACATACCTACATACCTACATACCTACATACCTACATACGTACATACGTACATACCTACATACGTACATACGTACATACGTACATACGTACATACGCACATACGCACATACGTACATACGTACATACGTACGTACGTACGTACATACGTACATACGTACATACGTACATACGTACATACGTACATACGTACATACGTACATACATACATGCATACATACATACATACATACATACATACATATAAACACATGTACAGTATGCATTTTTGAGATGATTCCCACAGGGCAATGCGGTGTTTACCCAAGAAATTCGGGAATTTCAGTGGATTTTTTGAGATGGTGATCCCCACATGATCATCCCGAAAGTGGACTGATTTTTTTTTCGACATGGACTTTTGCATACGACTGTACTGAGTGTATGAAAATTACATATGGACTATCTATATACATATATCAATACAATTCAATACATATATTTCACTGAATTCAATAGATGTACTATACATATACTAATTATGATTGAATGTTTTTTCTTGAATTCTATAGCGAAATATATCGTATATATATATATCTGTATATATATATAATATGATATATGATTGAATGTATCATGACATGTCTGACTTTTCAGGAAGATATTCTGACTCATCAGTTTCATGTCTATGACTGGATACAGTGATTTGTCTAGTAACAATTGCCATTTATTTGGACACTGTGTTGGTGAGTTGGCTGAAAGCCCGGCAACAAGTTGGTTTTATGGTGGATATATCTACAGATGGGGTTGTAGACACATTTACAACCCGTTTTGTGTCAATGAAAGGCTTCTTGGTTTCTTGAGCTGTGACAGTTGAGATTTCAACCGTCAAAATAGTGATTATCCTCTGGTAATTTAACGTAGCTATGGATATAACACGATGTTTAATGGGTAAATCGTCATAAATCATCTAAACATGTAAATCAACGAAATAGCACAGACTCTGCTACCCTGGCAATACGAGGCGTCCAGCCTCGCAGCAAGTCATTTTGTGAAAAGGAGCATAGTTAGATTCCAACAAGGGAAAGCCAAAGCTAAACTAATAACATTTTGTGTGATGACGATCCATCAAAATGGATTGATTTCATTGTAGCAGAGCGGTTGTGATGTTGTGAGCATGTCTGAGCTGTCATTTTGACTTATTTGGCTTATAGCTTCGCGAATTGAAGATTCAGTACACCCTGCTTTGTGGTCAGTACCAATGTTGACTGCGTGTTCTTTTGGTCCGTTCCTAGTAAACTTAGTAAACCCTCGAGATTCACCCCCCAAAATCTACCAGGCTACCAGGCCATATTTTGCTGTTAAATCCCCTATCGTTTTTTTCCCCTTTGAAAACCTCCAGTGATTGGAGATGTTCCCATAGTTTCCCAACGCGGCTAAAGAGTTGACAACACATCTCTGGTGTTCGCTGTCTGAGGTCCAAACGCGGCTTGGCAATTGACCATGGGGATGATTCAATGATGGGGGATGATGCAAGGTTTAGCCCAACTTGACATGATAAAAAATCAACGGGAGATCTTCAGGATCCAATACATGGAGGTACGTAAACGTACCATATTTCTGGCCATATTTTGTGGGGATATTCCCTGAAACTAAGGCCTGAAAAATAGGCCTTATATATGGTAGATACCTCTAATTTAGGTTCCTGAATTCCCATTGAAAAATCACTAATCCCATCCCCCGTTCATATTCAACAGTCCCTAAACGAAACCATGGTAAAAAGTAGGGAATTTCCACATTTTTTTGGGACCATAAATTGGGGTGTGTATTATTAGGGGGTGGGGATTAGTTAATCAAGCTTAGCAATGTTGATGTAACTTATAAGTTTAGCAAGTTGTGGCTAGTCCAGCATAGTTTTTCAATGTTTGATTTGTCGGGGTTTTTGATTGTCATAATCCTTTCCCCCATTCATAGAAACACCCCCAAGAAACCATGGTAGATGTAGGGGATGAAGCCGCATCTTTGGCACCGTACAATGGGTGTGTTTAATGGGGGATGGAATTAGTGTTATGTATATATATATACTAGCCAGATGTTTAAGATCAGGCACAGGACGTTTTTCCCAACAGCAGTGACTGTTGGGTTTCAATCAAAATGGGTCCCAAGGGGGCTCAGTTTTCATGCAAAGGGCGCCGGTACATCTCTTGAAGCTCGGGTGTATCCAAAAGTAGGATACCCTCTGGCAAACATGGCTGGAAAATCCACCATTTCTCGATTTTTACAGCTGTAACCTCCGTCTATAAGGCGATGTTTTCAGGATTGACAAGACCTGAGGGTACCCCACATACACTCCAAAGAATGTCCAAAGTATACCTGATGATCACCAACCGAGCGGCTTGGGATGACCCATTCTTGGAGGCTTCAAACGCTTTTGTTTTCCACAGGGGGCTCAAAATATGGGCGATACTGGCTCAAGAATGGGGAAATCATCTCCGAACGGCCGAACTGATCTGGTTAGGGACATACCCTCTGGTAATTTGTAACATAGCTATTGAACATGGTGATTTATAGTGGATTTACCCATCAAAAATGGTGATCTTCCATAGTTGTGTGTACGTTTACCAGAGGGTATTTCTGTTGTCCTCTGCAACTTGGGATATGACCCCTGCTATGGCCACTAAAGATCCAACAATGTTAGCTGCAGATGGAAGGACACCACCAATCAATGGGAATTCCAGGATCCTAAAATGGAGGTACTGTACCATATAAGGCCATATGATACTCCCTTACATAGGCCTTATTTAGGCCTTATATATGGTAGGTACCTCCATTTTAGGATCCTGAAATGGCCATTGAACCAAGACGAAACATTTTCCCAACGTTGCAAGCAACGATCAGCAGCGCTGAGGAGTTTATCGTGGGCAACTTGAATGCAGAGGGCGAGTTTTTTTTTTTTTACCTGCAGGATGGGGGTTTTCCGTTCGATAGCTTTCAGTTGCCTAAAAAAAGTGGCTTAACTATGGTTTATGGTAGATATAAGTATACTTATATAATGGGGTTTGCAAACCATGGGGCACCATCCTGTGGGAGAAGCTGTGTGATGCTTGAAACTGGCTGTGTGCGAAGGGTTGCTCCAAGCAATAAGAGAGAATATAAGAGAGAGTCCCCAAGAGTAGATGCTGCGGTTTATAGCTCGATACTGTGTAAATCCATCGTTTCAGGTTGGAATACTAGTGAAATATTAGTGATATCCCACTGAAGATTCACATTGTGCATCCAAGCTTAGCCACAAATCAAGGGATGGCTGTACCTCCCCGGATTTTAGATGCCAGTTGAAAGGACTCTTGAAGGGTGGAATGGCCCATCGTCTTGGCAACGGATTTTTTTTCTGCGTATCCTCTGGCGCAACAACATTGAGGTGGAAAAAACCAAGAATCCATTAAAGACCAGCCAAACATGTTCACGTTTGTTCAATTTAAGCTTAGTCAGTTGGAGGGTAGACGATTCAGCAATTTAGTAAAACTTGTCTTTCAAGAATGGATATTGTTCGAATGACAGATTTCTGCAACAGACGGTACTGTACACAGCTGACACGTTGTTGATCCGAGACTGCTACCCACACCACTCCATGGTCAGTTTCAAGTTGAGAACGTGACATTTCAATACGTTTCACCCAGTTCTTCTTCATGCTTGAGTAATCTTCATTTCACCCAACTGTCATTTCACCAACGTTTTCCACGCAAATTCTGAATGTTCTATACTTTTTCTAGAGGAATCCCTCATTTCGTGGCATTGAAATGGAAGGTGTCCTAAAATACCTAAAATGGAGGGACCCCCAGAAATCATCCGTTGATGGATTTTCCATGATTTTTTCTATCCAGCGATAAAGGGGTACACCCAGTTAGAAGTTGGTTCATGACCCCATGAATATCCATGAATACTATAATATAGTTATATCTACCAATATCTACCATAAACTATAGTTATATAAATGAAATCTGTGAGATATGTCCATTTTAAAAAGGATTTGTTCATGGGATTTCTTCCGGGATTTTACCAGGACAAATCATCCCACTCTTCGACTCGTCCCCTGAGGATATGGTATCGATTATGCGGAGAGATATCGGATGCTGGGCCGTGGTTGACGGTCATACCCGGCCTGGTAAACGTTTACCAAAAAAACGGAGGAAGGAAAGATCCACCATGCGATTTTAATGGGAAAACTCACGTTTTTTTCGACTGGGCCATTTTCAATAGTTATGTTAGTTTACCAGGGGGTAACACCATGTAAATATAGCAACTATAGCTATGTAATGCTATACTGTGTATGTATAAATATATATATATATATTTATATATATAAGTGAATACCAAGGTGAATAAGGTGAGGACTCTCAGTGATGTTTGTTGGCTTAGTTTCCATGAATACTATAACCATTATGACTATGATAAGTTATTTGCCCCACAAATCCAACAGTTAACCAAGTGTGTGCCTCAACTTTGCTTTCGCAAACGGGGGCCTCATCCAAGCAGCGCAATATCCAGTCTCAGAGTTTCCTCCAGAGCTAAATCGAAACCGATGCGGGGTGTGCCTGAAAAGAAAGCGAAAATGGGGCTGGGTCAAAACCTACTTGGTGGTTCATCCCACTTAGTAAGTGAATTATAACCCCAGTTGTAAGTGGATTAACCGTACTTATCCCACTTACAAGTGGGGGTTATAGTGGGGTTATAAGCCACTTACGATTCGTGGGATAGTCGCCACCAAGAAAAAACCCTCCGGTGCCATGAAATATGGCTGGGAACTCACTTCACTAACTGGGCATTTCGGAATCATCATAAGTCATCTGAATTAGAAACCCCCTATAAATGAAGGTTATAGCTGGGAAAATCATCTATAAATGGTGGATTTTCCAGCCATCGAAATGAGGCCACCGGAGGGTCATACGATCGATTTTGTGTGGGATGAACCTAGATGACCAAAAAATCGCATGGCTTCGTCCTAGAAATGGTTCACAAGTAGAAAAAACTGCTTCCACCATATTTAATGAAGGATTATCTATTTACCAACTATAATGAACATGTATATATATATATATGTATGGTTCTTCATTAAATATCATTTACCAAGTACAGTAGTCTTTGATGTTCGCCAGGCTCTTGAATGGTCGCTCTTGACACATCCTCAAACACGGCCAAAGACAGCCCGCAGTGCCCCGCAGTGCCTTTTTTTTCTCAAAACATGTTTTGAGGGGTGTTCATCCAGTGAATGTTTTCTGAACTACCCTCTGGTAAAGTCATATACAGAAAAAATGGCTCGCTCAGTTCGATAATTTACATACCAAACTCGAAGATGGTGATGTCAATAACGAACTGTTACAGCAAGTATCCCGCTGCGGGATAACTTCCAGCACTTTTATTTCAATCCCATGGTTTCTATCACCCATAGGATCTTTATGTATGCTATATATGGTAACATGGATCCCATCAATATACCCCAATCATGTTAGCATTAATATACCATATATACCAGCACCATGGATCCGTCATGGGTGAGGATCCCATGAATCGTTTTCCACCCAGGAACCTTCCGTATGTGGCGGCGCTCAAATCCAGCGTGTATGAATGACGGAGCATGACGTGGGGGGTGTGCCGGGCAGGCCGTTCACGAAATCGCCGACTTAGCGGTGCAATTTAAGAAAGGTGAACTCTATATATGCTTCAAGGCAATCGTATCATGTATTTTGCTAGATTGTTTTGGGGGGCTTCACCTTGTAACTATAGCTCTGTATCCCTATAAAACATTGCTTTTCGTTGAATGTAACAAATCCCATTAAATCACAATTTGGTGCTTTGATGTTTTATACCCATAGAAAAAAATGGTCAACTTGATCCTGTTCCATACAGCAACCTAGTGATTTCAACCAACTTAGCCATAAATCAGCTGGGATTTTCCATGAAATTTCCCAGGTTTGTTCGTTAAAGCATCAATTTTCCCAACGTTCCCAATACACCATGTTTTCCGACTTAAATAGCTTAAATCACCATGTTAATCCGTTAAAAACGGATTGAAATCTTCAAATTCGCCATGGATTGACGTGGCAAAACAGCCGTTCTCTGCGTGGCTTTTTTCTGCTCAAGTTGTCACAGACAGCCTGTGGTTCGCACATGGCCTCAAGAGTCACCTGGCAGAGGTGAGACGTGTCGATTTTCATATAGAGCAGGTAAGGAAGCCAGGACGACCCCAAAAAGGGGATTTTCATGGGA
>Ga0126342_10002889_pt1:0-7500 | contig 27620 bp, 16 predicted proteins | sample Cyp1metagenome_FD_92528 | JGI IMG/M metagenome (GOLD analysis project Ga0126342, IMG submission 92528) | Coral microbial communities from Lord Howe Island, Old Settlement Bay, Australia - Cyphastrea 1 metagenome | ecosystem: Host-associated > Invertebrates > Cnidaria > Coral ... | reverse complement strand
GCACCAACTGAACGCTAACGAACTGGGGCACCACCTTGTAGCCATGTAGCAGTTCCCCAAAGGATGGAACATGTAGCCATTCGAATCACGAGTCACAAGTTGGACTTGAAAAGGGACTATAATGTTCCTATAAAATCCATTTAATGGATCTGAAATCCTTAACATAGTTGGATTTGAATGATCCATCTTCGTCTTAGTCGGGTTCCTATAAAATCCTATAAATCATCGGAGGTTTACCTCCAGGTCTGTAGAAACCCGAGCCGGTAAGCTTCAACTTTCAAGACATTACCCTCCAGTAATTTTGACGGTTTGCTATATGGAAAATTGCAAATTTACAGGTGATTTAAAAATATATCTATTAATAGATGGGTTACGTATCAACAAGCATGGTAATTTTTCCAATGTTCAATTGCCGGAGTTTTTAATTTTATTCATTGTGTTTGCGGTATCCTTTGCTTGGGAAATATCCAACTTCCGAATACAAGATGCCAAAACAGGGTGGATTTTTCTACCTGACGCGTTTTCTACCGTGAGTCAGAGTCAGGTTTGGTGAATGAACGCTATAACTTCAGACAGTGACATGTCATGGAGCGTATTACCCCTTGAATCACCTAATATTACATGAATTCACCGTGTTAATAGAATTCCGGACCTTGACCCTAATAATGTCCTTGTGGAGAAAATAGAAGGGCCGTTTTGGTATACCATTTATTGATATTTATTGTTACTTACCTACTCATTGTTGGAGGGCACCCGGATTTTTTCATCAACCTGGCTGTGGTTTACGGGGGATATAACGTGATAATATAACTATAGTTAACGGGGGGTATAATTTAACCTTATAACTGGGGCCTTGCCTTGCAGTTATATAGATACTCTCTGGTAAATTAACATAGACCCTGAAAATCAACCATTTTGAGTGGAAACTAATCGTCCAGCCCCTATCTGGCAGGGTCTATGTTAATTTACTGGAGTGTATATTAAATAAGTTACCCTCTGGGAGACTAACAGAACTCTGGGAAAATCATCATTTAATCACCGTTTTTCATAGGTAAATCAACTATTTCTATGGCCATTTTCAAAAGCCCCGTCCTGCAAGGACCTTGGTCTATAGGTCGAAACATCCTAACTCATATCCTAACCTTGGTTACGCAAACCCAAACATTCAACCCATGTATAAATCTAATAAGTACATCCGTATATATATATACACATAATATATATACATATATATATATATGTATAGATAACATTTATATATATATGGTTGGTGGTTTCAAACATTTCTTATTTTCCATAATATACGGGACAATCCTTCCCATTGACTTTCATATGTTTCAAGATGGTTAAAACCACCAACCAGATACATACATATATATATATACATAATATATATATAAATAGAGATATAGATATAGATATACATCATATACATATATATATATATATATTATACATCTGATATTTTAAACATCATTTACCCTCTGGTAATTTAACATAGCTATGGAAAATCACCATGCTATTAATGGGAAAATCCACTATTTCTATGGCCATTTTCAATAGCAAACTGTTAGTTTACCAGAGGGTATTCATGGCCATGTCCCGTGTTCTTTCCCTCTCCCATTTCCCAGGTTTCACGGAGGCCCCAAAGGCGGAGACAGTGCCCATGTCGCCCATGGTGAATCGCGAGATGCATAAAGCTGGCAGCTGTTTGCCTTGTTTGTGCCTTGGAAAATATGGGCAAATTATAGGAACATATAGGAAACTATAGGAAAATATAGGAAAAATGAAGAAAAACCTGTGAAAATCATAGGAAAACCTTGGAAACTCCTCAAAATGATGGGAACATATGGGAACCCGATGGATATCTATGGATGGTTGCGAAATGAAAATCACCAGTTGAGGGAGGTGGTACTCCCATTGTTGGCTTTCTACCATCCTTTTGGTGGTGGTGGTGCAGGATTTCGCGAGCATCCACAGCATGCTGATTAACGGTGATTCATAGTGATGAATAATGATAGATAGTAATAGTATAGTGATTAATACACATTAGCCATCAACGGTGAAGATATGGGGTATTTTTAAACGGGATATAATGGGATTTAATGGAATTTAATGGTGATACTGGATTTTCTATAGGTGTGATTTATGCGCTAATGTGGGGGACTAATGCATATTAACAGCCATTTTTATAGTGATTAACAGTGATTCATTGTGATTAGCGAGTAAATTAGATCCGATTTTTCCAGTCGGCTAGATGGTTTTAATATAGATCCCATGTGATTAATCCCATCTGCTTGGTGGTGACTGGAACCATGGTGGTTAATGATGGTTAATGATAGTTAATGATGGTTCATATATCTGCTTGGTGGTGACTGGAACCATGGAATTTTTGAATGACTTTCCAGATATTGGGAATGTCATCATCCCAACTGGTCCGAACTCCATCATTTTTCAGAGGGGTAGGGCGAAAAACCACCAACCAGCCATTATGTAGACTGTTTCATAGTTACCCATGGTTACCAACTGGTATTTCGTCTTTCTCAACCATCCACAGTCGTTTTTTTGTTTTGTTTTGTTGTTTTTTCACGGAAACATTGGGAACATATGGATCAACATGGGCAATTTTCATAGGAGAGGATAGTAAAAATGAAGAAACATGAGGGATTACATGCTGCATCGGAGTAGATTGGGGATATAGGACATATAATCAATGGGAATTTCAGGATCCTAAATTGGAGGTACTGTACCATATAAGGCCATATTTTGTTGGTATATCCCCTTACATAGGCCTGAAAAATAGGCCTTATATATGCTAGGTACCTCCAATGTTTCTCGGTTCCTGTTGCATGGCCATTGATGGGATCTCACAGCCTTGTGCCTTGGCAGTTCATTTCATGGGTTTTCCATGGGATTTCCCACCATCAGAGATCGCTATTGAAGCCATGGCCCAGTCGAAATAGTGGATTTACCCATTGATAGCATGGTGGATCTTTCCAGTTCGTTATGTAAACGTTTACCAGAGGGTATACATATATATAATATATACATACATGTATACACGATTTGATACAAACCAGCATCGGGGATGTCTATATAACGTACCTTGGGCTGATGATAAACAACGGGGATTTTTCGATCATCCAACAACGGGGATTTTTCGATGGGATTCAGTAAGAAAAATGATGATTTACCCTCTGGTAAACATACAAAGGACTATGGAAAATCACCATGCTATTACTGGGAAAACTCACGTTTTTTCGACTGGGTCATGGCTTCAATAGCGAACTGTTAGTCATTACCAAAGGGTAAAATCCATTAATATACCATTAATATACCATTAATATCCAATAGCTATGTTAGTCATTACCAGAGGGTACATGATTTGTAGAAACCAGAATTGGGATGATTTTGTGGATTTCACCCAGAAAGTTCAGGCAACATTTCTGGGGACGAAAACTGCGGGAATTAGCTTCTTGTGTATGGGATATTCCCTTGGCATTTACCCTCTGTTAAATTAACAGTTCGACCCTGGCAGTCATCGGGGTTGGAAGATGAGTTTCAACTAACAAATGGTGATTTTTCAGGATCTATGTTAATTTACCAGAGGGTAAATCGTGGAATATGGCATAATCGGAATTTGTGATCGAAATGAATCACATTTATAAACGATCTCGCATATAGATGTTTGATACCATTTAGTAACATGTGATGCTTATATAATAAGATATCACATTAATGTGATGTGGTTATGGTGAACAATGGAAATATGAAAGCAATGAATACTCGTGCCCTCCCTTGGTTTTGGAAGCTATGAACGCCATGGCCCATTCAGTTTGCAAACTGTTGAATTACTTGAGGATGTATCACCATGTTCAATCGGTAAATCATAATGTTTATCATATAAATGGACAATTTTCCGTAATTCGCGATTTTTAATAACCAAAGGGTACCTTTGTGGGCATAAAGATGTGGAACACCATGACAGTAGATCATTTTCCCTGGAAAAGCCCGTAGTTTTCCACATCTATTCCGTTTTTTTTCTGGGGTACCTGAGGGTATAACTTGGTTATTTACCCTCTGGTAAACTAACATAACTATGGAAAATCACAATTTTTTATGGGAAAATCCACTATAAATGGCCATTTTCAATAGCTATGTTAAATTATGTTAAATTACCAGAGGGTAACTCTTTGGGTGCACTCAAGGGCTACAACCTAGTAACTTCCGAAGGGATTCATGGGGGGAAAACGGGCCTCAGAAACGCATCACAGGGGTTAGATGGGGCGAGGCCCCTCGTATGGTAGGGGCCATCTCCACCTCTACTTGGGACCGGCGAGGCATTTTGGCCGAGGGGGGAATAGTAATCCAATCTGACTAATATTTTTAAGCTGGGTTGAAACCACCAATTAGTAAAGCATGGGGCAAAACATGATCTGATAAGACATCAATTTTCCCTCGGGTAAAGAATCCAATCGCTGCTGACCAGACATTATTTTTCTATTTCCCACGGATTGATTTTGCAGAATGTCGGAGATCATAGCTTCGCCAAGATCGGGTCCAAAGTATTCCTGTTTTTGATATACCCTCCGGTAAGTTAACATAGCGATGAAAAACCCACAATTTGTACATAATCTCAATGGACAACCCATGGGTTTTCCAAACTTATCTATTTTGATTTACTGGAGGGTAACATCGTAAACATCGAAAATAACATGATTCATGAACTTGGATTTCAAACATCTTGACAACCGGCAACCCGTTATATACAATATATATATATAATATATAATATATATTGTGTTGGCACAATAGAGAGATTCTGCCCCACGTGATTTCTCGTTGAAGATCGACCTATTCAGGAATGTCACTGCCAACCATCTGTGTCTGTCATGGAACTCCAAATGATGCCGACCGTTCGGGGAAAAACGATGATAACCCTCTGGTAAACTAACATAACTATGGCAAATCACAATTTTTTATGGGAAAACTCACTATAAATGGCCATTTCAATAGCTTTTTGTATGTTTACCAGAGGGTAACATCAACCAGATTCCATGGGCTAGCCTATTTCCAGACGGCATCACCAAGGATATCAAGGTGATGTGTTTAGATTCCCCATATGGTTTTTGTACGGGGAGCTTAGCTTAGTCGCTTAGTCTCACTCGGATCCCAGGTATTTTCGAAGAAAGGACAACGGCTGTTGGAAAGGCCGCTTGGTTGGAAGGGCTGATCGAATCGAAGTTTCAGTTGGAAAGGCCGGTGAGTCGGTAAGAATATGAATGGGTTTTGCTAAGGGGTAACTATGGACGTGACTCTCCCAAAGGTTTGCACAACTCTGGGAGTGATTTCACTATAAGTTTCTGGTGGAAATCATCCTCATGGCCGAAGAATTCAGGTGAGTGAAATCTTCAAACCCAGAGACTTCACCACCAAAGGGCATAGGGTGAGATCACGAGCGTATCTTCCGCACTGATGACACAAACTCTCTTTTCATACAATGTGGGGCCCCCAAACGATAGCTAAGTTGGTGTATAACTCCAATAACTATAGTTTATTATACTTATAACATCTTATAACTATAGTTCATGGGGTTTATAAACCAACAAACATATCTGGGGGGGCACCACATTGTATGACCCTTGGGAAGGCACAGATGATAACCCCAATGGTTGGATGCTCAATGGAAGAATTTGGGGGGTTTCCCTTGAAATCGGGCCTTAGGGGTGCCCCCCAAAAATCCCATGGTTGATCATACCCTCTGGTAATTTAACATAGCTATTGAAAATGGCCATTTATAGTGGATTTTCCCATTAAACATGGTGATTTTCCATAGTTATGTTAGTTTACCAGAGGGTTAATTCAAGGGGAATTGAGTTAGATCCTAAATTGGAGGTACCTACCATATTTCAGGCCATATTTTCTGGGGATATTCCCTTACATATGAGGCCATTTAGGATCCTGAAATTCCCATTGATAATTATTCGTTCCGCAGACGTCCTGGAACTACTCGAAGATCAACTGAACGAAGCTCCGCTGTGAATGGAAGCAGATTGGACACACCTAACTAATGGAATTGATGGCTATAGTTGGGGATATAGCCCATTTTCAGACACACCCAATTCGAAACCTTAGCCCTTTGGTAATTAAACATGGCTTGTTGGAAAATCACCCAACTAGTTCGATGATTTTCCCATATATAGATGCCCATTGACACTGGGTTTCCCATTGCCATGTTTCATTACCGGAGGGTACTGTAATTCGATGTCACGTGAATTGATTTGATTTTTACACATCTTTAAAACCTCCGTGAATAAATAATCCCATTCCCCCGCAATAGAACACCCCCTTAGACACCATGCTTTGGGAATTTCCACGTACTTGTGACCATAATTTCTGTTTCGGGGCGCCACCAATGTTGCTGCATAGATGTCCTTTTCCAGTTGGTTGATTAATAGAGGGGTTTCTTCAGGTTTACCCCGAAATAACAACAGATTTCTATGATGATAGATGGGATTAACCAGCTCCCGGCCCCAACCTATTTTTACCAAAGCGACATCAAATTGGTTACCCGGCCTGGTAAACGTTTACAAAAAACGGACTGGAAAGATCCACTATGCTATTAATGGGAAAATCAACTATTTCGACTGGGCCATTTTCCATAGCTTTTTGTGTGTTTACCAGAGGGTATCCCAGCTTATTGATTGCAATGCGCTTTTTTTTTCTAGGGTTTCACCCAAAAGGACATGAAATTGGTTGAAACCCTAGAAATAATGGGATGCTTACCATTGCGCTGAGGAGATGCTTGCGATCATTGCCACCTTTGCACCTTTCCCGAGATGAAGAAGCGCCGGAACCGTCGCTTGGGCCGGTGAACCTCTGGGGGATTTTCGGTTAAAACTACCTGCACGACCTGGACAAGCGGTGAGGCCGGTGAGGGAAAGGCTTTTTTTGTGGCCAGTCCCAAAGTTACTATGGGACTATAATCTAAAGTTTTAGTATTCCATTTTTTTTGGTTATTGGGGGTTAGATTGGGAGGCCATAACTTTAGGACTATAATGGCCAATTTAGTTTGGGGGTTCCAAAGTTTTAGTATTCCATTTTTTGTTGGCGATTAAAGTCCTTGATATAAATCTTTAGCTATAGGAATCTCTACCAGCTAAGAATTTATGTCTTTTTGCGGGGTATCTAAGATTGGCAATGTTACCTATCAAACATTACAGGATGGGGCCCGCCAGTTATAAGTTGGTTTATAGACCCCATTAACATCCATTAACTATACTTATATCTACCATAAACCATAGAATTCAGCCAAAAAAAATAAGGCAACTGAACGCTATCATATATATAATATACTGTATATGTATATATAGGCTCGTCCCCGCTTCTGGAACCACATGGGGTGGGGGGGGTGGGGTGGGGTGGGATGTTAACGTTCATGTGACCTTGCGGCAGGATGTTAACGTTCATGTGAACTTGCGGCAGCAGTGGATGCTACGC
>Ga0126342_10002888_pt1 | contig 27620 bp, 22 predicted proteins | sample Cyp1metagenome_FD_92528 | JGI IMG/M metagenome (GOLD analysis project Ga0126342, IMG submission 92528) | Coral microbial communities from Lord Howe Island, Old Settlement Bay, Australia - Cyphastrea 1 metagenome | ecosystem: Host-associated > Invertebrates > Cnidaria > Coral ... | reverse complement strand
GTTTTCTCTTCAATGACTTTTCACGCGCAGAGTGGCGCATAAACAAAATTTATTACACAAGACTGTTCGAAGTTGCTCTATCGCTAGAGTACTGGGCTTGAACATGGACATTAGATGAAAGCACCTGAATTTCAAGACTGATACACGCACACACGCATCACATGCAAATACAAACATATGTAAGTCTATCATGTACACACATACCCGTACCTGCATGCAGTCAAACATTCCTGCGTGTACTTGTTTCGGCTACAGAACTGCTGGGCGAAACATGCGGAGGATGATTTCAACTGTACAATGTACGCGCTCAGCCGGACCAATTTTTACACATTCAGTCGAAACATGCCTTTGTCATCAATGATTTTCACAAAACTGGTGCCATTTGCAATGCAATGATGCACACTTATGAAACCCTTGCGGCGACTGTGGGAAAAGACGTTGTTTCTAAACAGATGTGGTGAGACACAAAGGTGACGGGGCATTGCTGAAGTCAGCTTAAGTCACAAGTTGCAAGGATTATTCCACTATTGCCATATAGATCGATGCACAGTTACAACTAGACCTAGCGCAGCATGAAATGATATAGACATACATAGACTAGGACACATAGGTCGCACGCATGATGGCCCATGATGGCTGATGGCCCAATGCACAACAAGATGCCCCATCTCTTTGGCACTGCACATTTTCCAGGCTGAAGCCAGCTCGACAGATTCCACTGCGGGTTTTCAGAGTGCTGAACTTAGCAAGAACAAGATGAACAAGGGTGCGCGCATTTTCTCAGCAGTATTTTTCATTCTACTGTAAGTCCGAAGTAATTAAAAATTCTACAAGAGAACGTGTTGACTTGAACATACTGGACACACTTGTTGCCATGGCCGATCGCCATTACTTGTGTTTCTTGTCAGATACAGCGTCTCGTTTAGCTCAGGCACTTCTCGTGTGCGCTGCCGCATCCCAGAGACTTCTGCATTAGGAACATGGCAGGCGTCAGCCCGCTAGCCTGCTGTCATTTTCGCCTCTGGACTTCTCGGGACTTCCGTTTTGTAGCTCGAAAGTATTCTAAAACAGCTACCCTTGTACTGAACTTGGAGGTTGCACCGCATCTCCTCTCAAACGAGCGGGGCAGGTTGGTGTGCTCAACTACGATTCGCTTTTCGCAGTGGCTCAGAATTTTGTGCCTTTCCAGGTGCCTCAAACATGCAGGGTAAGTGCGGGCAGTGGGCATGGCTAATCATGTCCAAGCAGCAAACAGTTTTGGAGAATCCTTATTATGTAGCCAAGGTAGCCTGACATGTCATTGACACATGTAGACATTGCCAAGTACTGTGCCACCTTGACTTTAGCATTCTGGGGATGTGTGAAGTGGGTCGCACACAGGTGTTGCAAAAGTCGATCGTCGGCAGAGTGTCGCCGAATGCTACGGCACTTGGAAGCAACACACCACTTGTACTGCACTGACCTTAGCATTCGCCACAGTGAGCCCCGTGTTTGATGGGAGTCGATAGAGTGCCTGGCCTACCTTGCAAACACCTTGCAGGGCTTGAGAGCTTCCCCAAGCTGAAAGCTATGCTATGCAAAATGCTGAAAGCTATGCTTTGTTGCATCACTCATCCATGTGATGCATGTGCCACACCCAACCCGAGAAATCAGAGGTACGGTGGACCTTTGGGAAGTCTCTTGAGGGAGACAGAAGGTTCCAGGCTCTGTGGTGAAAGAGTAGGGTCCGGGTTTCCGACTGGTGCAGTGCAAGAATGCAAGAGGGTGCTTCTTGCTTTTTGAAGCACATCACATCATCTCACTCCAAAAACATTCGAAAACCATCAAACACCAAACTTGATAAACTTGAGCTTGATCGCAACAAGTGATCGCAAGCGATCGCAAGCGATCGCAAGCGATCGCAAACCAATCCTGACTCCGTGAGCCACGCTATGCCACGCTCAGATGCGTCTTCCAGCCTGCTGGATTTGATGGAGAGGCGGAATCGACTCCCTGGGCTCGGAAGCCAAGCAGGAGAACGGAGCGGACGGCTGACAGCAGCTGACGGCAGCTGACGGACGGCTGATGTTAGTGGATGGGGATGGAGAGACTGCCTTGTGTTGTTATGATTGTTGTGTTTCGAAATTTCATGAAATGTTTCATGACTGTGACAACAGCAAGGAAACCTTTCTGAGTCGTGATTTTTTTCAAGGTCTTGGACAGTCAGCGCGTAGCCTGTTTTCCACCAACGATTCCTGGACTTCCAGACGGGCGCGAGGCCAGAGTGGTACCTCTTGGTAACATGTAACAAATTGTAGTAATGTCAACCCCGGATTAATAAACCATGGTTTGTTAATTAGGGGGTACTCCTCCAATAGTCATAATCTAATACTTAAATGGTACCCTCCCAATTCAACAGCCCAGGGGTTTATTAATCCAGAGTTGACATTAACATGAAACATGTAAATGTAACCACTATTGATAACTAATAGCTACCGTAACTTCCGTCCCCAAAACCGGTGCTTTGGCCGACTTTTGCTCGTTTGTGGCTTCTAGGATTGGTTGCTTCATAGGATCTACACGCAGGTACCACAAAGCCATGGTGTCAGGTGAAGATCACCTTGAGGATTCATGGCACTGCCTTACCATCGGAGGCACCTTGAACGTCACGCGCAAGAGGGTCTAACTGCCACTTTTCACAACTGGTGGAAATTGAAGCAAAGATAAGCAAAGGAGGTGGATGCGTTTTTGAGCACAATCTGAGTTCTTTCTCTGATACCTTGGGGTATTTTTTCTGACATCGTATGCTCAGGTCTCCAATGTTTCCATGCGGATCAAGACATGACATGATGCATTTGTTCGATATGTTTTGCTCAGAGCGCTCCTGAACAAGGCATCGTTTATGCTGTACCCACAGCGGCAGCTCTTCACCGTCCCATTGGGAGGACCCCCAATGCGTGTAATTGCAAAACAGATTTGAAGAAACCAAACATAACAACATAAACATACATAAACATACATAAATCATAAACTAATATTACTCATACTCTTTGCGATACAACTTGCATAAAAACATGCGACACACACACACACATGCAGAGTGTTCGTGACAAAGAGCTGGGCTGAGACAAAGCTTTGAGCATGGTTGCTACTGGTATGTGAATGTATCAAGCACAGTATTGGGATAGGTGAAACCTTCTGCTTTCTCAAGTCATCTCAAGGTTTTTATCGGGCCACTGGCACGTCAGGAGAGACCACATCGTCAAATGTGAAGGTGCAGGTTTTGGCCTAACTTTCCCAGCCTGTGCTGTGCTGATGTGGATTCAACGCAACTGCACAAGTGAAACGCAGCAGACAGTCTGACCTGCCATAATCTACCCTCTGGTTATGTCAAAATAGCTATTGAAAATGACCATTAATAGTGGATTTTCCCATTAAAAATGGTGATTTTCAATAGCTATGTTAAATTACCAGAGGGTACAATACTTCATCATTGTTATGCTGAGTGGCTTTGGTCTTTTCCTGAGTCGGATTGACCTCGTTGTTCTGAGGTTGGTTTGGTCGGTCAGGACTGCTTTTGAAAGCCTCCACTGTGGCTGTGTTTTTGCAAGTCAAATGGTTTATACCTTGCATTTTGATGCATTTTGATTCAAATTGCAACCCATTAACAGAAGTATGTATGTGCGACAATCTGCACCCCACAACTTCAATGAAGGGTTCCAGCATGAATTCTTCGGAGGAGATCAACATGCCAACTTTGCCTGTGCAGCTTCTGGCACAAAATACGCAGTTCCAAGGGCCAGTCTTGCCAGCAAGTTTGCAAAGAACTGGCGACCAGTTTGGACTAGCTTTGACCAGCTTACTTTCAAGATTCTCACCTGTCATAGATATCATAGATGGTCACGCTATTGCATTTTATCATATTTTAATACATATTTTTTTAAATCCAACTTTAGATAACCTGAATGTCCAAATCGTGGCCAGTTGATGCAACTTGATGCAACTTGATCCAAAATTGAAACGGATATTTGCATCACACGGATGTCTCGTCACAACAGGCGCAGGTGAAATTCTGGGTATCGCCGACGAACTACACGCCGTCTGCTTGCCCAGTTCCAGAATCTTGCACCAACACACTGTAGAAATCTGTAGAAATCTGTAGAATTACATAATATTGTTAGATCCGACTTCCACTATATAGTCACTATATAGTCACATATAGTCACTATATACACTGTCATTGCCGTTTGTTGATGGCCAAGCAATGAACATGGAATACGGCTTGTATGACACTGCGACAAGCCTTGTCTTCAAACCGTACAAAGCAAAACCAAAACACTCTGGAGCGGACAACATGACGCTGTCAATCAATCTCTATGTACATTAGAGGCTACATAAATGGCTATCAAGCTGTACATGGCCACGACATAGTGCCCAGCAGAACTCAGCAGACCAAAACTAAACATGCAAATGTAGTGCGGGAAAAAGCAGGGAAAAGATTGCCACGGAGCAGAATCCGTTTTCTTGACCAAAGGGAACAAGAATTGTGTCCTTGATTGACTTGATTGGCACTACACAGAGGTGGATGTAGCCACGTAGCATACCCGAGTCATTCTAGAGGATTCGTTCAACCCCGCAAAAACGTACCTTGTTGCAAGATCTTATGCAATGCAAAGAATTCAGTGCACGTTGCCTGCAGGCCGACCAATGGCACTCTTAGCTTGGTGGAAATTCCTCTCGCGGAGTTGGCGATCCCAGGGACACGGAGAGTCATGCTTTGCGAAGGGCACACCCTGGCACCAAAAACATCAAAAAAAGTGAAGAAAAACTACAGCCTTCGCGGGGAGAAGACAACAGAGTGGAAGAAATTCAGCAACTTTGTAAACTCAGCGCAAACCAACTTAAAGGCTACTGTATGTCCACTGGTATGCCGCTGGTCTGTGAATTGGAAACAGCTGCTGAGCATTTGCAGCGAAGGTTGCGTCCTTTGCTGAGCGCTCCAGTGGTGGACTACTCCGTCACCTTTCCGCCCGGTATGATGTCAGACCTCTCAGCAACTGACAACCCTTGGACCCATCCAATGAATCCTAAAAGGCAAACGATATCTATCAGCCAGCCTAGAATCTAGGCCGACCAATAGATATCGTTTGCCCATAATTATGCTGCTAGTAGCTAGTGTTGATGGAACCTTAAACCACAACCATCACGAAGTTTTGCAGTATGTACCGGTCATTCAGAAGAGTATCACTTCCAGTTTCTTAAATGGAATGATCAGAACACGCCTTTTTTTTGCAGTGTGCTCACTTGAGTGAAGACTATGAAATTCTGACGACTCTTTTGCTTCTTTGATGTCCATTTATATACACATTATATTATCTCTTTCCGTTCAGATTCCTTTGATCTTTGTGATGGCCTTTGCTTGTGGATTTGATCAAAACTGCATGTCTTTAGCACGTTTGGCCCCACAGCCGCACCTCTCCGTGCTCGACATGCAAGGGGTCCTGCCACGTCCGGGACTCCATGTACCTGCGACCCCACCATGCAGCAGCTTGATTTGCAGTGCTGTCGCCTTGGAGCCAGATGGATCGTTGCCTCTGGTCTCCGCTTGTCTTTTAGGCTATCGATGGATGAAGCGCCCTGGTCGCCGAAGCCTGCAGCGGATCGCAACGCTGCAAGTTGCGACTGTTGCAACTCCGCCTCGGATTGATCCGCAGATCGCCGCAACTTTTTCGCAGACCTTCTTTTTTTTGCCCTTCACAGCAATGCAACCGATCATTCCTTTGTTGGTTGCACAGAAATTTCAGCTGTCAGCTGAACTCTGGGGAGCAGTCTGTGCAGCAGAAGGTCTGGCAAAGATCCTTTGTGCGATGCCAGTTGCTGCACTTCTGAGCTCCTGGGGGAGAAAGCCTGTGTTGGTGCTTTCATTCATTTGTTTTGGCTTCTCAATGACTGCTTTGGCTCACAATGGTACCATCCTAGGCTTGCTAGGTGCCAAGCTGTTGGTTGGAGCAGCAGTCTTAGCGCAGAATTCCGGCATGCAGCTCTTTCTCACTGACATCTCAAGCTCAGAAAACAAGAGCCGAGTGATGGCGCCTGTACTGATGGCTGAAAAGCTCTCCTCGATGATTGGGCCGCTGATTGGAGGAAAGCTGATTCAAGTTTTTGGTGCCACGGCGGCCATGACACAACTGGCAATAATTACGTGGCTTGTTTGCACGGTGAGACTCTCATAAGAGGTCGATGCCATTGAGATCCCCCCATGTAGTCATAGAGTGATCAAATTGCTGCAATGGATAGTCACGGACAGTCATGCAGTTATGCACATAGCTGACATATCCCTTTATTGCCCCTTGGCCCTTCATTGATGAGTTCTCTGCACTTTTCCTAGGAGGCAATATATTTGAATAGTTGTAAGCCAACACATGCAGCGTTGCACAGCCCAGGTTCTTCTTGGGTTTCGTGAATCAAGGGATGCTGAAGGAGACAAAGCCAAGGCAAGAAAATCAAGAAAATCTCTCACCGAATGACTCACCAAAGTCAGCCAAGAAACCAAGCGAAGGGAAGTTGAAACAACTTCTCCAAGATGTTCGCGTCAAAGAAGCGGTGATTTTTTCAGCCTTCTACTGGGGCATCATGGCCAGTACACTGTACTGCTTGGTCCCGCTGATGCTGACCCAAGTCTTTGGCTTGGGTGCCTTGGCCTTCTCAGTTGTCCTGGCGGCCACGAACCTGCTGTGCTTCTTGTGCGCAAAGCCTGCTGCAGAATGGTCAGATCGATGGGGTCGGAAGGCCGTTTTGGTGCCTGGAATGGTTTTGGTTGGAATCGCCACAGTGCTTCTCCCGGGGGTACCAAAGGTGGCCACAAGTCAAAGCTCTGAAATACTGCTGCTGACACTTTTGCTCGGTGCGTTGGCCGTAGGCCAAGGCTTGGTGGGTCCTGCTTTGCCAACGATTTTTACTGATGGATTGGCACCAAGTTTGCAAGTGAAGTCTTTGTCATTGCTGAGAATCTCCACGGAGGTTGGGGCAGTGACCTTGTCACTCGCTATGTGTTACTTGGTTGGATCTTCAGGATTTGGCCTCCCATTGGTGGCTGCAGGCGTTGCGGCGCTTTTTGCTGCTGCGAGGTTCTCGATCAAATATCAGGCTTGAACAGCCGCTTTGCTTGTACAGAAATAAGAACGGCCGAACTCCAGAGGAATAGCCGAATTCTAGAGCGGCAAATTCTTGCCGATATCCTCTTGCAATTGCATCAATTGCACTGATGTAATTCACTCTCAGCATTTCTGTACACTTTGAAATTTGTACACTTTTTGCTGGCCAATACGCAATTTTTGAGCACCTGAATGGGTGATCAACCAAGCTCATGCTTGCAAAGGGCTTCGCACAGTCTTGCGTGCAAGGTGTGATGAGCCATTGCGCGCTGCCCAACTAGTGACTAGAAACATACCTATAGAAATCTGAAGCAAGCTGCTGAAAAAGTGTGGCGCCCAGAAGCATCTAGCATCCAGAAGCATTGCACAGGACTCGCCAGACTCGCCACAGTGCTTTTATCCGAGCTGAGAGCGGCTGAGAGCAGCTGTCATCTCAGTCATCTCAGGTTCAGCACATACTTTGTGGATCCTGACGAGGAAAGTGATGGGACAGGGATGGCGAAGTTGTATTTGAGCAATGGACGACTGACTTCAAGAAGCCGGCCAACTAAGAAGACAGAATAAGACAAAAGAAGAATAATTGTTTTTTGATGTTTTTTGTATGTGAAGCACAATTGGATGTACAGTAATTGGGCAAACATGAAAAACATATCTACAGAATCTACATATTTCGAGGAGGTTCTATTGGAACCGCATTCTTTGGCGGCATTTGTTGTTGGAGAGAAAGAGGAGAAAATCGGAGGACTCGGGATTGTGAAAGGAGATCAACAAAAGTATAGCAGGTCTGAAGAAGTTTCCTGTGAGAGTACAGACTATAGTATATATAATATATATTGTATGTATAGTATGGGATCAAAGAGGATCAAAGTGTAATATCAACAATGATAGTGTAAGTAAAGAATTGCAACCTGAAACACCCGGAAATGTCAACGGACATGATGAAACACCTGTATCATATCCAGCAAACAGGGTTGTGGATGTCGACAAAAATCAATGTTGAGCTATTGAAACAAAGAGTATTTTGATATGGATTCCAATTTTTTTTCCAGATATTTCCCACATGTTCACACGCGGAGGCAGCACCCTCCAACCAGGGCCTCTTGGTGCGAGGGGTCGCCACTGTGGAGGCGCTTTGTGCATCGGCGCCATGGTGGATCCCATGGTGAAACCAATTGAAACCATGATATGATTGGGACCCAACTATGATACTATAATAATCTATAATTATAATCTATAATATATACTATAGGGATCTATAGGGGCTGTTTAAGATTGGGGATTAGCGACACTTGTCAATGGCTTGATAATGACTTGTTAATGACTTGTTAACGACTCATTGTGACTGCTGACGCATCCTGGGCAATATGCATGAAGTATTTCAAGCAAAGCGTGTGGGACAGCAACTGACTGGTTCTAAACATGCTCATGGGGTGCGAGGAAAAACCACGCCTTCTTTTTCATAAATTAAATGGGGTGTCTGTGTGGAAACTATTGTTTACGAAAAGAAATGGGCACTGCATGGCAAAAGTGTCAAGTGTTCAATGGTTCTACTCACTACTCACAATGGAGATTCAGAGCAGTCAGCGTTGGGGGCTCCAGTTGAGCAGTTCTCAGTTAGGGTAGTATTGTGTGGGTGCCTTGCAAATTTGATGAAAAGCACACATTCAATTGTGAAAGCAATGATGGTCTAGATTTGTCGCAACATGTAAACAGCTGCAATCGACAGTTGAGATGCTTAATGATGCACAGGGGCATTGCAGCGAAATGCCTGTCACATCAGTATTGATCAATGTGCACCAAGACACCCAAACTTTGTTGCTGAACCAGGCCAAAGTATGCAAAAACGCCAATCCCATCCTGCAGACGCTGTTCGTGACACTGCACCCTGCATAGCAGTTTGTTCCTTCGATCTCAGCCCAAAAACCTGAGCTACCAGGAGTGCTTGGATCAAAAACAAAACAACACCTACGTCCCTGTAGCCAACGATCTCCAATTCGTATGGCCTAGGCGGCCTAGACTTCACCCTCGCCTCCGCTGGAAGGTTTCTCCATCTATGCTGCTTTCAGCTCCAAAGGTTACAGCTGTGCATCCAAGAATGGTACCATGGTTTCTTGGCGGTGTGGCTGAAGAGTGAACAGATTCGGTGCATCTTCGGCCAAGACTCAAAGACTTGTTTCTAACGCATGGCTCAACCACCAGAGTGCCTCGAAATATCCAAGTCGGTTGACGGGAATGGATAGAAGAGGAAATGATAGGTGAACTGAACTCCCCTCGCAGTTGCCGATGGAGTATGGAGACTATTTTTCAGTATTTTTCACTTTTGAATTCTCTTGAAAGGTGTTCGTTTGAGTGATGACAACAGAGAAGACAGAGAGGCAAAATTTCTGATGGACGTAGAGAGAGTGCAGTACGCATGTTACCGCTTGTTCTCTTGAGTCTTCTGCAACCTGGCTGAGGCTTGATAGAAGCCGCCGAGTCCCTGACTTCGAGGAGGACCCAAGAGCAAATCCTTCTTTAGATATACATTTAAATACCTTTAACCAATCCTTTCCATTCACTTGCCTTTGCCATGTTTGGCTGCTTTACCCAATAAATGTCTCTTAGTCATCCTGAAGCAAGCTATTGCAACACTATTGCAACGTCATAAACAGCTAAGAGCAAGAGCTCACCGTCATTGCCACGAAAAGAAACAGTGTAGACTTCAGTACTGCCAAGTTTGAACGCCTTTCTGACACTTCTAGAGACCTTTACCTCTGGGGGAGTTGATTTTGTTAAGTAAGTTTTCCGCATTTTTGGGCACAAGTTGCTAGACGCGCCCACAAATCCAGTTGCCCAACCTTCTTGATTTCAGCGAGTATGTCCACAAGCATGTACTACAACAGGATCCAAGCCTTTTGGTGGTTGGACTTGGCTTTGTGAACACCAACCGCCTTCGTTGCCGCTTGATTGATGCGGTCGCTTCACTGCACTTCAGTTGATTGCTGTTCCACAAATTATCCACGTAGATTTTGCGAGGTGGGAAGACAAAGTGCCTAGGGCACTTGTATCACTTGGGGAGTGGGTCAACGAAGCTTATCTGACAGCCTGAATCCAACAGAGACAGGAGAGGAAAAATCAGAAAAATCAGACATAGGAGTCATAATGAGTCTGCCAGATAGCAACAGTCAGCAACAGTATCAGAATGTGACAGTGCTTTCCAATGTGGCCTTGCCAAACAATCATTTTGGTGACTTCGGCTGAGGCTGGGCGTGCGATCGTGTCGCCCTATACCATGTTCATCAGCTCTACACAGGTGTGCAATCATTTCGAACGTGTGAAGTTTGAACTCACCACGCTGGAGGGTCGACTGTTGGAACACACGTGGCGCACATTGCTGTGCCTCAAATCATGTGGCGTTTGGCATCGTCCTGTGTGCACAGAAACTAGCTATGCGGGAGGTCCGCTGTACTCTTCCGCTCTATGAACTGCCAGGACAAAGCCATTGCCACCTGCATTCTTGCTATTTCTTACCTCTATGGGCCCAATTGTAGTGATACTGGGGGCTATTCTATAGTCGTAGCAAGAACTCATTTCGAACATTTCGAGGCCTGAAGACTGCAGCAATCCAGGTAGTAGTTGGATTTATTACACATGAAAGCATGCAGTTGGTTCTCACATGTTCTCACGCAACAGTGCAAGAGAAGAAGGATGTGTTACCCATGTGTTACCCATGTCTTGACTGCACATATATGGCTCCATATGGCTCCATATGGCTCCATGATACTGCAGGAAGCTCGAATGTGACCGTTCAAGTATCCAATGATGGAGCAGAATGGTCGCAAGAGACTTTCGAGGCACCCGATCATAACTTAGCATAATTTAGTATACAGGCGATGACATGCAATGACACGCTCACGCAATATATACAGTCAATCTATACATCTATGATTCATTATGATTCTATTGAATGTGTTTATCGTTTACTTATTATGGTTGTTTGTAGCTTCCAAGCTTTTCTCCGAAACCACAAATGACTCCTTTCAGAAGTTCAAAGCTGTTTGGCCGTTCTTTACCGATTGGGGGTCGAACTCTGCGATGCGTTGCAGCTTGGGTGAGGTTTACATCGTTTCAGCTGTGGAACTGTGGACTGCGTCCTTGGCTCCAACTTTTGGAGTCCCCACCGGCAACACGGTACAGGTGGCGTCAGCACCGGCAACGATTCAATGATGTTCAATGCAAAAGCAGAAAGACGCACCGGGTAAACTCGGGTAAACCTGAAATCCATTTGCTGTTTGCCTATGGGAAAATCCACTATTTCTATGTTGCCTGATAGAGACAACTTTTATGGTGCAAGAGATGCTCCTAGACCACTCACCTCCACTTACGACAGAAGCTGTTTGACCAAAAGCTTTGTCCTCTTTACTTCCATATGGGAGACAACTTGTTGTACAATTTGTACAATGTACATCAATGTATATACAATACATTATGATTATGTACATTATTCCATAATAATATACATAATAAATCATTATATAATGTAATATTATATAATATAATGTACATAAATGTATAATAATCATTATAAACCAATGTAAAATCCATGGAACACTGCAGGTGACCACAGCCAGTGCCTTGCCTCGCATCGCGACCCTGGGATGCCTCTTTGGCCTCGGAACAGAGTCCCGCTCAGAGGCCCAAAATGTTTGATTCATCTCTGTGCCATAGAAATGATGACCCATTTGACACTCCTGTTTGATTCTATGATATTCTATGTAATATTATGTAATATTCTGTATAATTACTATACTGTATAAGTTACTGTATAAGTCCTTTAAGTCATTGCAGCTAGCATAATGTATCGTAATGTTACGAACACCTTAACACTTGACAAAGCTTCAGAGGTTCACCAAGGTGCGTCAATTTGTGTTGCGAGAACAACGAGCCATCGGACTCACATTGTGATTTGTGCAGTCTCCTTTCTATATCTTTCTATCTTTCCCGAACACCTCTGATCACCTCACTTTCTTTTGGCTCAAGTGTCAGACTTTTTCAGGGCTGTTCGCCCGTCACAAGAAAAGTGCTTCTACCTGTATGGGACAGCGAATGCGACATAGCCTCTATATTCTTCCTGCGCTGGTTGGGCAGATTGCTGCACAGTTTTTCCCGGACGATGAATGCTCTCAGGGTGGGTGTGCCCTCAATGCACTACAGGTCCAGCAGCGTCAGCTCTCAGTGGCCGATCCGGAGATAGTTTCCAGTTGTACGAACGACACCATGTGTGATAGCAATCGCACTTGCGTTTTCAAAGAAGATCGAACATGGAGCCAATGTGTGCCCTTAGACGAAAAGACCTTCCAGAAGGAATGCAGCTACTGGGACAGGAAGATGCGACTTGCTGCCATAGCAGCAACAAAGATGCAGTGTAATTCAGTCAAGTGCGAATGGGACCAGGACTCTCAGCTTTTTAAGTGCATGTGCGGAGTCAAATTGTGAACAAAGGCTGTTTTTTTCCCTGACACAAGCAACATCCTGTCTTTCTTTTAACGGATTGTTGTCATTCTGGCTATTGTAATTTGTTGTTGCGCGTCACTGATGTATGCTCAGTGCCTTGTTTTGCTCTGAAAAACATCTGCTGAATCTGCTAACGCCAATCATGTGTTAGGACTGCGAAATGGGAACAATATGTGTTAGCAAACCAGATGGCAGCTGGGCTCAGTGCGTGCCTTTGGCCAAGGCCCCTCCGACTATATCATGCTCATCCGACTGCACCAAGTCACCAAGCACATCACAAATGTACTGCATGATACTGCATGTAATAATATGTAATAGTAATACTAGACTAGTAACTAGTACTACACATGCGCATTCAAACATGCACCACCATTTGATACACATAGACAGCATGTGTCAGAGAGAGAGAGAGAGAGACTCAAAGGAATTGAGGTAGCAGGATGGCAGCTGAGAATTGTCGGATTTTGACTTTGAATTTTGTTTGGAACATGTTCCCTGCTCACCTGACGTCCAAGCTGCCCAGGAGGAGTTCCAGGAACAGTGCGTGGGATGGGAGGATGATTTCCGCTTGGCAGGGATCAGGGCCACCCATTTCAACTGTCCAAATACTAGGTGCGTCTTGGCTGCAGCTGTGGGGCCTGCAATAATGTGCACTCACCAGAAAATGCCCGATCATGCAGTAGTGTTGATGCACCCAATCCACTCTGCTCAGATTTAGCTTTCAGAGCCTTGAACTACTTGTTGAGCTGATAGCTGACGTGCCAATTCCAACGGAAAGAAACCGCAGATCACCCAGGTTTTCAAGAATATGTTTGAATTATATACACATACTATTGTGCCCTGTTCCAATTGAATTGCTATTCGGATTGGAGCAGTGAAGGCTACTCGCAAGATTGGTGCGTGCACGGTGCTCGCTGTGCACTTCAAGAAAACGGTGATTGGGGGCAGTGCATTATGTGCCATGAGAAGAGAGCCTCGGCTGGCGGTGGAAGTGGTTCTGTATTACTAAAACGTTTCAACTGCTTCATATCTAAAGTCTATCCGTCAAGGCCTCGATCTTTTGCCAGACAACAGGGGCACAGGGAGTATTGAAAGGCCAATGTCATCCCCCAAAGTCTTGTTGACATTATGAAACATGTGAAACACCGTTTCTTGTCATGTGAATTGCACTGACTCTAATTTATTGCAGACATTTGCAGACGAAAAAGTGGAGATACCAATGATTGGTGACCCTTAAGGATTTTCCAAGATGGAAAAAAACCAAGTGCTCACAGTGGCCTGCTGTGTTCAAGTGAGGAGGTGGAATCAGCCTACTCTCAGCAAGGCAATAGCCTCACTGGGTCATTGAAGCTCATTGAAGCCACATGACACCATATTCGATTTCTTCGTTTTCTTGGCTTCTCCAGAGAATAGTGTGAAATTACAACACGGCTTAGATTCAGCGTCACAATCTTCACTGGCTTTGCTTCTGTAGTGCACTTCCGATTGGTTTAAGTTTATATATTAATATAAGTGCATATCACTATATAATATATAAACTATATGGTTTATAAACTATATATAAGTTACATATATGGCTTCTGTGATTAACTTTGACCATCATGTTCAAGCATCATTGCCCGTCCTGGATTCCGTCCTGGATTCCTATGGATACCCCGGGCGGGTCTTGATCCTAGGCTTCCAGACCAATTGCTACTCTTGGCGTTCCTCCTTCATATCTGCTGCAGAAACTGCATGCCACAGGAAATGTTTGTTCCTTGGCTACTAGTTTTGCATGTCCAGTATATCCAGTCATAGTCATTGCAATTTCTTCTCATGAATATCACTGTATCAACTAAGCATCAACGATGAAATTCAAGCAGGCAAGTATAACTTTTTTTTTCCGCGAGATGAGATGCGCACCAGGAATTCGACTTCAACAAATGTCCACATAATTCTTTTCCACAGTATTCCACAGTGTATTTTTCAAAACCTGGTTCGTAAAGACTGCAGCTGCAGAACTAAAGGTATCTGAAGCGACAACGATTTGAGTGCAAACGTTTGAGAATTGCGCGCTTTTTGTTTCTCAGAGTCAACCTGGTCAATACGAGGGAATTTGCCTTTCTGGATCAACCGGGTACCCCACTGCGATTGGTTCACATATTTGATCCCAAAGATTTGAACATAGAAGCATAAACTGAAGCCATCCGATCGGATCCTGAACAAAATTTGAACAAAAACTCAGAAAAACATCATAATATATATATATATATAATATATATGTCAACATAGAAGGATGGTTCATAATGAAGCTATATTAATTATAAATGAAGCTCAGCTGAAGTTCCATGTCATGAAGCTCCGATGCAAAAGCCGAGGTTTGACGAAGCCTTCGAGGACAAGAGTGGAGAGAAGGATGCGAAAGGACCCGCCTTTCCGTTGCTCAGCTTTGGACCTGGGTTGATGTACGGCACGCGATTTGAAAAAATGTCGGCCAGATTGAAACGTCAATCAAACTCTTTCCACGGTCTGAATGTGGCCTGAATAATATGTCACTGAAAGAACCCGACCGAGGCGTTTAATGTTGTGTGAGTATGTGTGAATGTCCATTGCCCTACAGGAACTTTGGGAGCTAGCTCAGATTCATCGGTCACTGGAGCCATGAGGGATGCGGAATCGGATGATGCCGGAGCCCTCAAAGAGCCATAGTCTCGACCCGAGGTTAAAAAGAGCGGCATTGCTGGGAAGCGTGAGTTGGTCTTGTCTTGCATGGTTTGTCAAAAGTTTGCGTCCAATCTTTAGTCAAATATCATTCAATTTCAACTTTCTGGAGAACCAAAGGGCTAAAAATCTCTGCTGTGATTTATCAAACCTCGTTAGCCGAACCTGTATTTGGAATGGTATTGAATCCTCTTCTAAGCTCATGCCCTAAATCGCCTCCAACTGTCACATAAATAGTATAAATGCCGTATCCAGGCAGTCTTCCTGGGTACGAATGATATCCTGTGCATTGCTGACCAGCCGGTTTGGACCCCAGACACCGGTGGACGCGTTGGTTTTCCCATGCTCAATCAGTTTGATCCGTGATCTTGTGCGCGTGTGTCCCCTTTGCTTCTTTTCATCTTTGGGTCTTCTTTTACACTTTTTCCTCTGTTTTCCTCCCTCAGCTTATGATGTTTGCGACTTGGTATTATGTTTCTGTGCTTTTCTCGTCTCTTCACTCCATGAGTTGACTTGCATCATGACAGACTGACATGAATTGTAGCACACGCCTGTCCTCTGCCCTGACCTTCTCTTACCACTTCTTTCATTTCCTTTCACTATAGTATCAGACTTGAAAGAGCCAAGCTATGCCATGCTATGCCAAGCTCAAAAACTACGGAGTTTGAAGCTGAAACAATATGAAGCATGCTGAAACCATCTAGCTATATCTAGCTCGAGCAGTGGCAGCATGTGGCAGCCGCAATTGCGGCCGCCATTCCTTTCTCTCGGTTTCGCAGTGAAACCAGCCTGTCAAATGTGTCTCCGACAAACCGCAGCTCAAGATTTTACTATATTTTACTGTGGCGAGAAGGACGTGAAGGTACTTGAGAGGTTGCTTCAGCACAGGGGCAGAATGGCCAAATTCACCAATGATTAAGAATGACTAATGACTATGGCTGAGAGGATTATTACTGCAGTCAAGAAAGGTTCCCGGATGTTCCCGGTGTCACTGCACACACGATAGAAATACCATGAAGAACACAAACAAGAAGTAACAAGAATATATCAAGATTCATGAAGCATTTGTTGCTTGTTCTTACTACTGATGTTGTATCCCCCCAACATTCTCTTCCTTCATCCTTGCATTGCTGCCATAGTCTCCGAGCTGTTTCAGGTGAAAAGTTTTTCCCTGCGACGAGCCGGAAGTGCAAACCCGGGAGGTCTCCTGCTGTCATTCGAAGCTGGAGTGGCTCGCTCGACTTTGCTGTGTTTACATTTGCATCGATGGAAATTAGAACTTGACCCGCGAAATGATCGGTGGATCCTTTTGTGAAATCTCTACTGACACTGTCAAAGGCTTAAATCTTGAGAACATGCCAATGAGTCTTTGCAATGATTAGTCACAGAGATGTAGTCCGCACGTTAATTGCCTGTGAATTTGGCAGACACAAATGTATGGCACTGTGAGTCACGGACAGTACAAGCTGCAGAAAAAAGAAGCGTCAAAAAAAACAAGAAGCATTCAACAAGGATTCTGCTCGTAATGAGTCTGGAGGCAGAAGCCCAGAGATTGGTTTCCGCCTCACGTTGGCTCCTGCATCTGGACGTGCGGTCGCCAAGAGGGTAAAGGAACCGGGTGCATTTGCCACGAGCAAAGGTCCGCATAAAGATCTTGTAAAGCCATGGGACTTGCAAGAAATGCACTTTACACGCTCTCAACGTAGGGCTAGGTACTACTGTAGCAGGGTTATTGGATGCTATATAAATGATGTAAATGGATTAAGGTGGGTTTCGCAATGTTTCCTATGCTTTGGTATAATACGTTCAAACGAACATCAGCTACGCATGGTACGGGCAACGGAACCAGGCAGCGGAGATCCACAACTTCTCACCTCGAAACCCAGCAGCTTTGTTTACACCAGGACGGCCTACGGCGAGGAAATACCAGGTCACCATTTTGTACCTAGCATTAGTTGGAACGTGTTGGGCCCGCATTCGGTTTGTTGTGTGGAAATTCATAGTTTAATAACTTCTATCACTCACAGCACGGCAGGGAGTACGTATGAAGTGATGGGAACTGTGCAAGAACATTCTTTGCTCTGGATTGTCTGTGTCTCCAATGAAGCCAAATCTTCTAGCAGAAAGTTTGGTTATGTAACAGTGTAGCGTCGGTTCAGACAGCCCCAAACAGCGTTGTCGGTTGTGGATGGTTGGGGCCATGATCCGCCATGAGGACGCCAAATTTCTATCGATTGCAGCCCAACTTTGGTCCTGTGAACGTGCCAGTAGTCGTGAAGGCGTCCCAACTGTTTCTGTGGATGGTGGGTCGATTCAAGCCTAGCCATCAGCACGATCCATTTTCATGGATGCTTGTGAAGCCAAAACCACGTAGTCACGTACAGTAGCGTCTCAGATTCAATGTGCTTGTGCCAGGGCAGGAACTATCCTATGGGGATTGCCGATCCGCAGAAGCCTTTGCCCGCCTCGCCGGAAGTGAAGAATCAAAGAGTAAAACGGTGAGTATAGATGATTAAATTGCAAACCCACATGTATTTAATAACTTTATAATGTTTATAATATATAATGTAGGTAATATGAAAATTATGTTCTTATGAGGAATTTGGACTGGAGCCAACAACAAGATTTTTGCATGCGCAATCAATCTTTCAAGCGGATGGATGTCACAATAAGATAGCTTTGCGGAGTGGGTAGAAGCTGATCCACTCAGGTCCCAGGTCCAATGCTTCTGGTCTTTGACCCGTGTAGTCACGAATGGAACCCTGCTCTCAGGCCCTGGAGAAGCGTGTTCTGTGTTTTCATCTGTCAGTTCAGGGGGAATGTCCGCCTGATGGTCTGTATCGCAGGAAGTCTGAACCGTCTGAACGGTTGCCAGTGTTGTGAGATGTCGCGAGACGGTTGGATGATTTGGATGATTTGGATGAACTCTTGTGGAGGAATTTGGAAGACGAAAACAGGGCTTCGAATATCTTTGCTGTGCAGATACCGAGCTGCGGTGCTACTCCCCATACGAGCTGCCCATCATTCAGTGGACGCGCGTGACCCAGGATTTGCAAAAGCAGCGAAGTTCACTCGTTTTTCGTCAACTGGGTATTGTCAGTATATTGTCAGTACAGGATAGTGCCCCCCCAGTTATAAGTTGGTTTATAAACCCCATTAATCATAGTTATATCTGCCATAAACCATAGTTATGGGAGTTATAAACCAACTTAGCTAACTATGGGGCACCACCTTGTATGCCTCCATATTTCACCATACTTCACGACCTTTCACTGGCATTCCTTTTCTCGTTCGGACTGAACTCCTTGTCAGGTATGGCACAGCACCAAATCAGACCACAGGAGTTAAAGAAAATGGGTGATGAAGGAGCAACAATCCCAAGTCCTCCCACAATCTCGACTTAAAAGAGGTAACATGTGAAGATAGTTGGATGGACAGACAAAAAGCGAACAAGAGTGGATGTAGCATGTGGCACATCTGCGGGGTAACATCGACGGTGTACCCTTTCTTTTTGCGGAATACTACAGCGCGAGCACTTGGAACCAAGCCACTGAGACTCTTGATGCCTTGGAGGTCAATGAGCCATGTTTGGTTTCAAGGTCCATGGGTCCATGGTGACCAGTGGACCATAGTCAGAGCTGATGGTTCCAGAATTTGGTCCTGTTTTGATACTCAGATGACTCAGATGTTGTTTGCAAAGCAAAATCAGGTCACAATTGGGCTCAGTGGACCACCTCGCAAGCATCTCCTTTGACGGTGGCAGGCTGGAAATGGTTAGAATTTAGTGTTGGAATGTGTTAGGAGATCTTGTCCATCGGGCCATGGCATAGAAAATCACGACATCAACAGAAGCAGACATTGCACGTGTAGATTGAGCAAACTGGTGGCTCCAGGGCCTTGCTGACATCCGGCTGACACAGTTTTACTCCTCTCATTCAGGAACTTTCATCCAGTGGCTGCAGAAGGACTCGTGTTTGTCCGGGTGCCCAAAGAAGCTATGTCGGACTGTGAAGAAGAACACACAGGTGAAAGATGAGCAAGAGCCATCAAGAGCCATCAAGAGCCATCAAGAGCCATCAAGAGCCATCAAGAGCCAAGTCTTTGTATCCCAACATATTGCCCAACACGTTGCCCAACACATTGCCACGTATTCCACAAACTGAGACCATCCTCCATGGGGGCAGTGGACCCTTGGCAGCTGCGCTGGCGCCAACAAGTGTCCTGATGGGACGAGGCAGACCAGCAATGGCGTAGGCAGTTCCTTATTGGGTGCCAGGATGTAAGACATTTAGAAATTTTAGAACATGGCTCACATGTTTTGAAACATGTTTTTGAAACATGTTTTCCACATTTTCCGACGAGGCCAATGGACAAATCCAGACCGGATCAAAGTGAGCTGAAAGTTTGACGTTTTTTGATGTGTTGACAGTGTTTTTCTGCACTGGTAAGATCTGGTAAGTGCAGGTGAGACGATCTCATTCTTTGGCGGCGACTTCTATCCAGTGCAGCAGAGAGGATCTTAGCTAGCTGGAATCAGCTGGAGCAGGGTGACTCTTGCCCAAGGGATCCCAAGGGCATTGAGACATGGGGGGACATTGTGGAAACTTGAAATGCTACTGTCACTCTGAATCATCATGAATCATCCTAGCGTCCTATGCACATCTATGCACTGACGCTAAGCTAAGTGTTGATTGTCAGAGATGCACTTTGCTGCGACCTTGCGAGTCGCAAACAAATGCATTTCAGCCCTCCTTTATTCGTTGAGCATGAGACAGACACTGACAAACGCACAAAAACCGCACACACACACACATACATACTGTCACATACTGCATGTTTGCTAAGTCTGCACGGATTTCACCAACTGTTTGACCCTCGTTGTCCGATAATCGTACGATGATCCGCATCCGAGGCTCGCACCCGCCTTTGGCTATTGCACTTTCTCCTGGCTGGGGCCCCAGCGCGGGAACGTCAGTCCGAAGGACAAAGAGGCGACTATGGAAGTCTACAGACTCTATGGCTATCTATGGCTGCTGTGTGTTCCTACAAATAAAATATCTTAAATCATGTTAAATCAGGTTTGGATGTCTCATAGAAAGACTCGCAGAATATGTTGGAATTAGAATAGAATCATTCTGAGGGGTTCAAGAGCACATCGATCGATGCAAGTTCATGGGTCTTTTCAATGTGTTTTTCTTTTGTTCGTTGTCATTTGTGTCTGTCTGTCTTTTAATATCTTTTAATTGTTGTACCCCTTAGACGTGAAATCCACTTTCAAAGTTGACTCATTCTGTTTGCTGCTTTTCTGGTTGTGGTTGGTGATCCTCCAAGACCTTCCCTGTCAATCCGGCTTCGAGTGGCCAGCTTTGCCACCAATTTTTCTCTGAGGAACGTGACCTATCCAAGCAATCTCACCAATGACACAGGCAGAGCTTCTGGAGCTGTGTCATTTTGCTCACCATTGATGATCCATTGATGGCAAGGAGTTGGTTTGAAATGGTTGGTAGTTGGCTATCTGCCTGTTGTGCGTAATCTTGTAATCTAAGCAGATCTAAGCAGATTGTTTGTCGTATTGACTGAGTGCATTGGCAAGCTCACTCGCTCCTAGAGCAATTTGATGTTCAGAAGAGTTGGCTTCCGCTGGTGACGTGCTTTTGCCAGGTGTTCGAAGCGCAACTGCAGCAACTGCGCTCAGTTGAAGCATGGAACGTGGGTGGAAAGATGTGGAAAACATGTTTGTTTGATTTTATTTGATTGCTTTGGGAGTGACAGGTGGATGGTCCTTCCAAGTGTTCTAAGTGTAGAGAAGTGTCAGAAATAGGAGACAATCCACAAAGAGGCGCAGTTCCTGAAACAACAGAACACCTCATTTTGAGACGCATTCCTGCAAATTCAGTGTGCTTTCGAGGATGGGATTCACAGAAGTCAAGCTAGCCAAATCTTTGCAGCTTAAGATCCACTCAACAATTGATAATAATTAATTGATATGTTGTGCTGTGCACTTCAAAGGGAAGATTCTCCACAAGTCACGGGAAGGCGCACCCTGACTTGGCACTCACTACGACAGATTTTGGTGTTTTGATTTGAAAATATTTAGAATTCAATTGATTGAAGGTGGGCAGTGGACACAATTTTCTGATTTTTCTGTTCAGATGGAGGGGATTCTTTTTGGCCAAGGTCTATGTCTCCCAACGAGAGGTCCAGTGCCAGGTGTCATCACCAGAAACGGGACAGGATGTGACGAAGGGGCTGGGAAAGTGTGGCTACTCTAAGACTCTTTAAGAGGTTGCCACAGGTTGCCAATATTTGGGAATAATTCTCACATTCTGCCAGAGTGCTGTTGCACCAGCCTGAAAAAGGTGGTGTGTTGGCACCAGAGTTTGCAGAACATGTTTGCGAAGCTGGACAGCGGCACAATCATGTAGCGCCCATGGCATGTCATGTTGATTGTGGCGCCCATGGCATGTCGCAAGATTTCAAACGCACAGCGTGGACGGCAGAACCGATCCCCACAGATGCCACAGGTTCCTTTGGATCTCCCACCTGTGACACATGCGGTGCGGCTTTTCTTCACCCAAGGAGGTTCAACCTTTGAGGTGGGGACCATAAATGGCCAAAGACCAAGAGTTGGACAAATAGCAACGTACTCACTCAAGGCTTTACATGGCTTATTACTATCTTTAATTAATTATACTATCTTTACTGCATCAGTCTTAAAGTCTCCGCAACTCTGAATTCTTCGTTTTCGCGCCTGTAAATTTTACTTGATCATCATCGCTGTTTTTTGCCGTTAAAGAGACCTCGTTGGGAATGGAGGTCATAGGAGGTGGTAGGATTTGCTGGATTTAGATGCAGTTTGGGCCAAACTGGGTTGGGTTGCGACAAAGTCCCCTCGGCCGTCGTAGCGTCGTAGTTTGGACAACACTTGTGCGCACTGCATGGCCAGGCTCGCTACGGCATTCCCTCTGGCGAACCGTGGCTGAATCTGACAGCCGCTTCGATGGCATAGATCAGTTATGGATAGTTATGGCATTTATGATCAGTTTCAGACAGGACTTTCACCGTGTTTCTGTTGATTGATGCCGTGCTGTTGATTGATGCCGTGCGCATAGGCAAAATTTCTAGCATGGCTAGCAGTTTGACAAGATGATTTTCAGGTCTTCCCATCATTCGCACTGCACGATCCGGTGCCAGCTTGGGCTGCGAGCCCAGATGGGGGTTTGAGTGGTTTGGACTGTAGGAAAGTTTGAGTACGCTGACTCTACAGAGTGCATGGCATCTGGTTGGGATATGTTGAGTTGGTATGTAGAGAATGCTTTTCATGATGGCACAGAAATGCCGGCGTAGGTTAGGAGAGTATTTTGTTCAAGGTAGTATGACTCCTTCAGGATCCAATCACGACAACAAAATAACAATGGTTCGATAGCATTTTGAACGTAGTTGTAGCCGTTCAAACTTCACCACGTTCATTTGTGAGCACTTGTGACTGACCTGGTTGTGCAGGGTGATCAGAATAGGGAAGGGTCCTGTCTCCAAATGCTGTGGAAGAAGCTTTGTCAGTCTCCGCGTCTTTACCAGATACAGCTCTCTTTTCCATCAGGCTCCCCGCGGTGGTCTGTGGCAAGTTTCATTGCCTGGTAGTCGCATTTTACCTTTGGCGGAGGACTAGCAGCTGGGTTGGGATTGGAAAGTTCAGAATTGAAAAGATACCGAGCTTAAAATCAAGACAAGATGGCAATCAGTTTCATTAAGTAATTCCATCGCAAAGTTCTAGTTTTCGGATGTTTTCCTTGTCATCCTATGTTTCCCTGTCACCAAAAGCCTTGATGCAATTTGCTCCTGAATAGCGGTACATCATTTCACATCGTTCCATCACCAGGACAACTACCACTGCACCTTTGGCTCCGCTCCTGCAACAGCTGCCTTGCGGATTTCCTTGAACGAGGCAGATTGAAGAGTGCTGCCATGCATGAGAAACATGTGAGACATATGAAATACCAGTGATGCATAGTAGCAGTACTTGTGGGTTGTACCATGTGTTGTTGTGTGAATCTGAACATGTATCCTGATGCTCGTGATTTTCAGTGTCAAGATATGTCAAGATGTTATTTGTTAGCAGATTGGAAAAAGTCCGACGTGGTCAAATGAAATATGGGGGATTCCATAAGTGAGGCCCCAATAGCTGGATAGTTTCAAGTGGAACGTCCTATGAAAAAATGGATGATTTTGGGGGTACCACGGTACCACCATTTTAGAAAACCTCCATCATATTTTGAACGACACTGCTCCCATAAAGGCCAGATACGCAGAGAAGCATGCCCCATTCCAATGTCAAAACAAATTTGTTCCCAAGTGTTGAGGCTTTGTGAGTTGCTTTTGACTTACTGCATCTTGCTGCAGCTTTTGCTTAAATGCTTTTGTCTCCCGCGGGAACTTGCCAAGCTGCAACCGCTCGGGAATTTATTCATTTTATTCGCATCCCAAGCCGACCCTCACGGCGTGGTCCGTGGACGTTTAGCCTGCGCCATCACTATCTGAGCGTCCCAAGTCTGGCACTCGCCATGACCGCACGGAGTCGTTCGCCAAAAGTGGCACGCGCCGGAGCTAGTGAAGCTATCGAAGCATCAGGCCTCAGCTTGGAGGCGAGAGCAGTCATCATCCAACAATGGAGTTTGACAGTAATTAATCAACTCTGGGGTCTACATGGGTCTACACTGCACATTTTGTGGATTCTATGAAAGGAGCAATTTGTCCATCAGCAAAGTGAGGTTCCTGGCAATGATCATAATTAATGATCATCCTGGATGGTTCCTGGCTGAACCGCATCAGTTTAACATGTTTAACCTCGCAAGGTTTAACCTTGCACTTCGCTAACAAAACTAGCCGTCCCACGTAGCCACATGCGATAAAAAACTATATTAAATCTTAAACCATCAACTCTGGATCGATAAACCTGTGGGTGAAGGTAATCTATCACTGTTTTGTTTCCTTGTGAAATAGAGATACCGGTTAATAATCCAAAATAGAGTATGGACCAATGGATAATATGGAAACCCATTGGTTTTTGGTACCCCCACTTTGACAAATACCCATTTCCCAGCCAGGGTTGACGCATGCAAGTTGATACTCCCCCAGGGACGCAAGGCGTTGGTGACGGGCGGCTCCAAGGGTATAGGACGCGCAACGACTGAGTTGTTCTTGAAGCTTGGTGCGGAGGCTGGATTTCAAAAAAGTCCACTTGAATATGATGAAATATGATGAATATGTTTGGGTAGACTGAGCAAATACAGTATTTGTTCATATGTTTTCTCCGATTTTTGGTCATAGGCCTTCCGTTAGCTTCAAAAGGAGTTCAACTGTTTAATACTGCGCATGCGTGTTGGCAAAGACATGTTTGTTAGCCTGATTGCACTGAAGTGACAGAATTTGTCACAATTATACAAAAAGAATCAATAGTGATTATATGATGATTAAATGATGATTATTAATATTTATTAATTATATATAATATTATATACAAAATTGACAGAACAAGATTTGAATTGAGAGCTCCGGAGGTGGCAATTTGTGCAAGAGGTGAGACAGAACTTGAAGCCGTTCGGCAGCTGGCGCCTGACCGCTGTCATCCAATAGTGGCAGATTTGTCTACAGAGAATGGAGTGAAGGACACCCGGGTGGTAAGAAAGCACCTGAATTGCTGTGTGACACTGTGGCAATATATTGGCAACTGCTGAACTTGTTTGTTTACTTGTAAGGATAGCAAATTAGTTTGCCTTCATTGCTTGCTTCACAGAAACCGCTGTCTGTACAGATGGCAATGGTAAGTCGCTTTGAATCTTGACACATTCGTGACGGTTTGCCAGGAGTTGATCGCCAAGCTTCCATGGAAGGAGCTTGATATCCTGGTGAACAATTGTGGTACCAACATTCGGAAAAAGGCGGAGGAATTTACCAACGAGGAGTTCTCCAAGGTCTTTGATACCAATTTCATGTCGTGCATGTGGCTTTCGAGAGCCGCCCTGCCTTTGTTGAAATCCGGCAGTGAGAGGCGGAAGGCACAAGGTGCACCCGGAGGCGCCGCAATAGTGAATCTCAGTTCAGTGGCAGGAACGACTCATATCCCTTCCGGTTTCCCATATGCCGCCTCCAAGGCTGCCATGGATCAAATGACGCGAAATTTGGGTGTGGAATGGGCGCGGTTTGGTATTCGCGTCAACTCGGTGGCACCAGGAGCTATTGAAACCCCATTGATTCGGACTGCAAATCCGCAATACAGAGCTGACTTCAAGGAAAGAAAACCCATGGGACGCATGGGTCAAGTGGAGGAGATTGCTAGGCCCATTGCTTTCCTTGCAAGCGATGCTGCTTCTTTTATGACCGGTCAGACTTTGTATGTTGACGGTGGCTTTACTGTGACCGGCTTCAACAAAGTCCCATCGTATTGGGAAGACTAGCACTTCTCTCAGAAGGAAAAACGCGCGTGCCCGCCGCTGCAGATGACACAAAGATAAACTAAAAAAGAATTGTCTCATGTTCATTCAGGTTCTCTCTTCCAGTGTCAGTAGAGGGATAAGAGGTTGATTTTCCCGCCTTGCCTTGGCAGGTCTTGTGCCGGTCTGCCAGATGCTCGGAAGAGGGGGCCACTTTTCGCTCGGTGATTTTGACAGGTGCTCATCAAGAGAATTTAAGAGCTTTGTTTTCATCATGTTCCATCCAAATTTTGACATTCTGTCCATTTTGACAGCTCAAATCAAGGGCGGTCCATGATGCCAGTCATAGTCCAGTCATTAGTCCAGTCATTAGTCCAGTCGTTTTTCTGAGATCGTCCTGATGGGCTGCCGCTGCCGTCACCAAGGCGCTCCATGAAGCAGGCCATGTTCCTCTGCAACTTTCCTGGCCTACCAGGCCACTTTTGATCGTTTTCGAGAGAACACCAAATCAACGGATGGGGATGGGCATCGTGACGGCATCGTTTTTTTGGCTACTGCGGTACTTGGTTCATGATGTTAATGCGCTCATGACATGTCATGTAAGTGTTTACGTACCCCCGTTGGTTGTAGGCTCAGGACCCCTAGGCAGAGGAATTCTTGTTGATGGAAGGGGCGCAGCAAGATGGTGCTGCCGGCTGCGACCCCGTCGCCGCTGGAGCGGTCCTTGGGGTCCTGAGGAAGGTGGGCCTCACCGGCCCTAGGCTGGCTCTCCAGATAGGAGAGGAGGCCGAAGTGGCCAAACAGGCCGCAGAGAGGGCCGGGGTGCCTTTTGAAGAGTGGGTGGTGGACTTGGTCAAGGCCCAGGTCAAAGCCGCCTATGATACAGTAGAGCTGGAGGCCAGACTGGAAGGTAGTGCAAAGTCCCCGGGTGCCCAAGCCGTGGACGATGCAGTGGCGAGCATCACGAAGGCCGCACAGTCGCAGGCAGCTGAACCGACTGGGCCTCCAAGTCGGCCATCAGTAGAAGTCCCCAAAAGGGGTAGGCTGGCCAAGTTGCCGAAGGGAGTTTCCTTGGCAGGCGGCACAGGGAATATGGAAGAAGATAAGGTGGTGCAGCTTCTCTTCGAGGAGCTATCCCTGATGGGGGCCCCCATCGTCGCACAGATTGGGGGGACATCCAATCCAGAGAGGGCCAAGCAAGCCTTGCTTGGGAAGTACAGGGCCTCAACAGCCAAGAGGTACTTGGCGTACTGGCAGGGCTTCCGCAAGTGGATCTGTGCCACGACGAGCAGCTTGCCCTACCGGGGCGAACAGCTGGTGGACTACCTCCTAGCAAGGGAGGAGGAAGGGATGGGCGCCACAGTGCCCTTATCTGTTGGAAAGGGTGTCGCGTGGTTTGAAAAGCTGGCAGGGTTTGAAGAGGACCAGATGATGAGCTCATCACCGTTGGTGGACACGGTGGTGAAGGACCTGCTGAGGAAGCTGGAGGACAAAGCTCCACCAAGGCGGAGGGCACCCAGCAGGGGCATGGGTTAAGCTCCTGAAAATCTGGGCGTCCCTGCGCTTTGATGATATGGCGCATATGCGCTGGGATATGGTGTGGGTCTATGACGGAAAGCTGTCCGGCCTACTGAAGCGGACCAAAACCACCGGAGGTGGCAAGCGTGTCAAGGAGCTCCCCTTCCACGTGGCAGCAGATGCGTGGGTTGGGGAGGTCAGCTGGTTGGAAGTTGGGATCCAGCTCCTGGGAGGCCCCAGGGGGAAGACAGCCGAGCTTGTCATCCCGGCGGGTCTGAGCCAGGGTGAAGCCTGTGAAGGTGTGGTGATGACCTACCAAGAGGCAGTTGCTTGGAGCGCCGAGGTG